>Ga0073902_10000493_pt1 | contig 23546 bp, 33 predicted proteins | sample KloWWTmeKNB19Kit_FD_66667 | JGI IMG/M metagenome (GOLD analysis project Ga0073902, IMG submission 66667) | Active sludge microbial communities from Klosterneuburg, Austria, studying microevolution and ecology of nitrifiers - Klosterneuburg... | ecosystem: Engineered > WWTP > Aerobic digester >...
GTCCACGCCACCGCCCGCCCCGCCGGGTCGGCGTTGGCAACAATCACGATTCCGCTTGCGCAACTGGCGGCGGCGATGTAAGGGCAGTGCTTGGCGATGCCCTGCCACGTCGAGCGCGGCTCTGTCAGCGGCATCTCAATCGCGTTGCGCAGCGTGATTGCATTCCACGCATCAACAAGGTAAAAGCGAATGTATGAAACGCCCGCCGAAAATTGATGGGCGCCATCCGCAACCAGCACGTGCCCATCCGCCAGCGGAATGATGGCCTCAACTCGGCGCACATACTCCGCCGTGTCCGCCCCGCCGTAACTAAATGCGGGGCCAAAATTAGCCCACGCCAGGGCAATTGGGGCAGTTGTCCCGCTCACCGCGGCCCGCTGCAACCGCCACGCGCCGGTTGCGCTCACCGCGCGATACACATACAACGCGCTGTCAGAGCCGCCGCGCCCCATGCCGCAGCGCATGGCGGCGGGCGCGGCCCCGTCGTCAATCAGCGTGGCGTTGGTTGTGTCCAGACCGCCCGCCCCGCTGATGTTGAACCAGCATTGCCCGCCCGGTGTGCGCCATGTGGCGTATACTGTGCTGCCCGTGTTGGCATACATCTGCGGAATGTCCAAGTCTGCGTTGAGCGAGGGGCGATAATTGTCCGCAATACGACGCATGAAACCGCGCCGGACGGTGGCCGCGTGGCGCGGAGCCAGGGATTTATCGCGCTCATGCGCAGCGAGGTCTGCTGGAATGGGTCTCATGTCTCGCGCAACTCCAGCGTAATGCGCCATTCTGCGCCAGCCTCAAAGCACATATTCCCCAATGGCCTTGGCGTGAAGGCAGCTTTGTTAATGATGGCTACGGTATACGTCGCACCGTTGCCTCGCATATCCTGAAAGGCAAAAGCGTTTGATGTTCCTGAAAATATGGCCTCAAGATTTTGGAATGTGGCATATCCGGTCGGGGCTTCGCCGTAATAAATGATTGCGTCAAAACTCCAACTGCGCTTTCTAACCCCGGACGACGTAACCGTATTCCCGCTCAAATCCTGCTCAATCAAAACCGGGGCAACGCTGCCAGCGTGGGACTTTGACGGGTCATACACCACCGCCATTAGCTTGCCGCCGCCAATGTCGAGCGTCGGCGAGAGCTTCACCAGGTATTCGTTACCCATAGCGCAGCTCCTCCGAGTGAATCTCGCGGTTCATCCAGTCAACAAACAAATAAAACAACGGCCTGCCGTCCACCTGTACCGGCACGCGCTCGTGCGTTGGACGCGCGGAAGCGGAAGCGGAAGAATAGGCGGCCACGCCGCCAATGTATGAAGAAGCGGATTGGTTAACCGAGTAGCTTGCGCCCTGTGCATTTGGAGCTACTCCAGCCGCGCCATCCCCGATGCCGAGCTGGATTTTTATTGCCGCCACCGCATCGCTTACCATCGCCAAAAGCGAGTTGACGACCTCCGCTTTTCTCTCGCTAAACACTTGCAAAAGCCCGCCCACAACGCCATTTGCGAGGGACATTGCCTGGTCTATTACCACGCCAGCCTCCCGCGCTATTCCAACTTGAACACCAAGCGCGAGGGGAGAGCCTATCTCCTCCTCCGTCAACCCAGATGGGGATTTGATGTCGGCATAAGCCTTGGCGGCTTCAATGCCGCTTTGTATGGTGCTGGTGAAGGCCGCACCGAGGGCCAGCCCCTTGTCGCCTTCAGCCCCTTTTGTCATGCCATTAGACAAAGCCTTTCCAACGGAGGTTGTCCCTTTTTCCAGCGCGGCAAATTCCTCTGGCGACCATGAATCCGGTGACGGAAGGCTGCTGAGGTAATCTTGTTGCCATTTTTCCCATTCCGCGCCAGTTGGAACGGGAGGAAGAGTTGTATTTTTATTGTTTTCTGGAAACAAAGGCAGACCGCGCAGTAGTCGCCCGATAATCGAATCCCCGAAGGAGCCATCGCGCGCTAGCGTATCCTCGTGCAATCCGTCGCCTATTTTTTTGACCTGGGCCGACAATCCATTGAGCCAATCTGTGAGAATTCGGTCAAAATTGATGTCCTTCAGCGAGTTTTCTATCCCTTCCCTAAAGCCCTTGCCGAATTCCTGCCCTATTTTGATTCCATATGATCCCGGAAGGTTCTCGCCATTCTTGCTTGCGCTAAAAACATCCGAGACAGCATCGCCCACAACGCTTCCGAGAAATTTTCCAACCTCAACCCCAAGTTTTTTTGCCTCGCCTGAGTTCGAAAATTCTTTGGCTATTCGGTCTATTTCATTTACAAGACCGCCGCCAATATCAAGCGCAATCTCAATTCCGATTTTGATCGGGCTTTTGCCTTTGCTCTGCTCCAGTTTTATTTTGTCCGAAATTCGCTCCACGCCCGCGCTTATCTCTTTTGCGAGCGTAGAAACTTCCGGGAATGTCATATCAAATGCGATGCGCAACGAGGTTTTTAGATCGCGGCCCAGCGAAAGATTGGCCTGAACATTTTTAAGAAAATCCTCCGCCGGCTTAAACGGAACCATTATTAGTTTTCCAAAACCCTCACCCAATGTCTTTATAAACGTCCTCACTTCTCCATTTTGGGCAATGTCAACCAGAGACGACAAAAACGGCTGAACGCGGGTCAGAACAGGTGTAAAAAAATCTTTCTCAGCGACCTTTTTTAGATCGCCCAGAGAACTCAAAAGCCCGGCTATTGTGCTTGACTGATCTCTCGCTGTCCCTCGGAAGTATTTTTCCGAGTATTGCGCATAAGCCTCGTATACGCCCTTTGCGCTAATCTCTCCAGCCTCCATCATCTTGTCGAAGTTTCCAGCGGTCAGCCCGGCCACCGTTCCCATCTCCAGCAAAATATCACGCATGGGTATTCCGGCTTCGGTCATCTGAAGCAGCTCTTGCCCCATCAGGCGCCCCTTGCTCCGCATTTGGCCCAAAGCGAGGTTGACGCGCTCCATCGTCGAGCCTTCCATGCCCAGCGCGGCGGCCAGATCAATATTTGCGTTAGTCAAGCGCTTAGCCTCGTCACTGGTGAAACCATACGCCATCGCCATCTTGAATTGCGCCGACACCTGATCCATCGTGTAGGGCGAATAGATGGCCTGTTTTTCCATCCACTCCAGCAGTTCCTTGCTCTGCTGCGCGGCCAGCTTTTGTGCCTCGGCAAGAGATACGGTTTGCGTGGTCAAAGTTTTGTAGACCCCGACCGTCTTCCCCGCGCCGGATGAGTTTTTTGTGGTTTCCGCGTTGTATTTCGCGAGTTGCGCAGTTAGGTTGGAGATGCGAATCCTGCGCTTGTCCAGCTCCGCCGCGCTGTCCTTTCCTCTTTTTATAGCCTCCGCTAGGTGCTCATTCTCAACGGCGATGGCATTCTTCGTGGTCGTAATCTTCAGCGCGAGGTCGGCGTTCGCAGCAGATTGTTTTTGCGTAAGCTGCGTGACCAACGTGCCAACTTGCACCGACTTGGTTTGAACGCCTTGTTTGACGATCTCACGGCTCAGCATCGTTGTTAGGGATTTGCCGAGTAATTCGTTCTTGGCGACCGTGTCAATGGCCTCGCGACCAATGTTGGCAAAGCCGCTGGCAATGTTGGTCAGTCCAGCCGCCAATGCTCCGCCGATGGCAATCTTGCCAATATCAATCAGAGCGGAGCCAGCGTTTCGCGCCGGCCCGCTCAGCAGGTCCCTGCCCTCAATAACAACTACAACGCGCTTTTCCATTTCGGTTATGGCTTTTTGAGATGATCTCTTTCAGTGGAAATACAGGTCATCAGCCGCCTGAGACGATTTGGTTCTATCGTGCGCGGGTCGCAGCCCAGTGTGCGCCACAAATCCCATTCAAGATAATCCGCAGGCATCGGCGCGCCCGTGTTAAGGTGCGCCGACACCGCAAAACTCAACCGCCATCCGGCGGCGTTGATTTTGGGTCACGCGCCTCGGTTAACGCCGAAAATACCCGCTTGATTAGGGCCACCTTTTCGGTGTATGGCACACCTTCGACCCCGCCTTCAACCGCAAGGGCCGCAATCTGCGTCACCTCGGCAAGGTTCTCAGCCGGGATATTTCCCTCTTTGTCAATGAGCGCTTCAAGCCGCAAGCCCGCTGGCAGGTCAATGCGATTGGTGTCAATTTTTAGATCTGCCACGCGACGAACACCGGTTGCGCTTGGTTGTTTTGCCATGATTTACGCCACCGTTGATTTCGTGAAGCTGGGCACGGTAACCGTGCATTCAAACATAATCGGCTTACTGTCTGAGGCATCGGCAGAGGGCCACACTGCGTTTTTGACGCGGCCAGAGCCAGACGCAAACTGAAACTTGCCGGTCGTGCCGCCAGCGGGCGAATAGCGCACATACAAGGCCGAGCCAGCCTCGTAGGCCGCGCGGGCCAGCTCCCATGTCTCGTTTGCGACCTCGGTGTAGAGAGCCGTGATCTTGGCTTCAATTGAATCAGCCGCGCCGCTGGTGACAATGGGCGCGTTTCCGCCAAACAGCTTTGTCGTCTCAATGGGACGGTCGCCGCCGCCAATATCAATCTTGTTGGACGACCCGCTGATGTCCGTCCACGTTGTCCCGTTTGTGGACAATTCAAGCTTTAGTCCGCTTGCTACTACCGCCCCGGTTGTTGATGCCATTTGTGTTCTCCTGTTTTTCAACGCGGCATACCGCCCCGTTGTCAATCAACTGTTGAATTTGCTGTTCATTCAGGTGGAATAAATCCACCACTTCACCCGCTGGCACATCGCGCAATTCTTTGCTGTGCCATAGCGGCTGCAATGCTTGATACATGCGCCTCCCTAATACACGCTGGCCTCCAGCGTAATAACTTCCTTGCGATACTCCACACCGTTTAAGAGGATGCTGGTCGGCGGCGTCCCGTCATTGGCGTAGGCTAATCTCTTCCAAACACCGTCACGGGTTGCATTCGCGGCCACCCACGCGGCAACGCGCTCCTCACAGGCGTCTGCCATGCCCTCCGCAATTGCGGGCGTCCAGGTCTCATCTCCCTCCACGCCATAGCGGGTATAAATCCCAACGGACAAGCGATGATCTGCGCTGCTACCTCTGAACACAGACATGGCCGCGCTGGGGCGACGCGTATTGCCAGAAAACACCGCGATCACCGCATCCAGACCGCCGAAGTCGTAGGGCAGGCCGTTGTAAACCTTTCGGACGTATCCATTCGCAACCGCGCCAGCGGTGTTCACCTCCAGCGATAGCGCGGCGCTCAGCCCCTCAAACACGGCATTGCGAATATCGGCCCGGTCACTCATGGCATCCTCCCCAAAAAGCGAGAGACGGCGGCCTGAACCGCTGGCTCTGCGCGTTCGTCAACCGTGCGTTGCGCCGCCGCGTGAGAGCCGCCGCGCTCTTCCTCGTAAACGCCATACATGGCCGCGCGCTGTCCCGTGCGCGGGTTGAGGGCATTTTCGGAGGTGAACAGCACGGCCCGCGCCCCAGCACGTTCAATGCGTATCTGCTGCCCGGCCCGCAACGCGCCAGTGTCAACGTGCGTTATTCCAACCTTGTAGCGATGCAGAGCGGTGGCAACGTCCCTGACCATCTCGCCCATCGCGTCATTTGGGCGCATCATGGCAATGCGGCGCAGGTTGTCGTCTTGCGCCTCTTGTATGCCCCGAATCGTCACGCCCGCGCTCACGATTTGATCTCCTTCATCTTGAGATGAACAAACCCGTTCACGCCTTCCCACTCTCCAACGGACACGATGGGCAGCTTCTTACCCGCGTATTTCCCGCTGGTCGGGATGAGATAGTCGCCAACCTGTATTCCCTGCGCCTCGGCGAAAGTCTGCAAAAGCTCACTTGGCCCGCTGACTTCATCTCGGCTGGCGACGGTTGGCACAAAGGGGTCAATTGGAGCGCACTTGATGGCCGCGTGTATAACCGAGGCCGCACCAGAACCCGCGCCCGGGCGCGTTATCTGGGCGGTTATCGCAAGTTGGCGCACAAACGCCTGCGTCGTCATTGCCAGCCTCCAGTAAGCAGAGTGGCCTCCAGCGGGTGTTGCGGATGCAGCAACGTAATTCCAAACGATCCAGTGGTCGCGGACTCTGCGTCCCCGCTCGGCGTATTGCCGAATTGAGAACGCAGAGAAACCCCGCGATCCCACCATGTTTTGCTTACGCTACCCAAGTCTTCCTTGCGCGGCCCAACCGAAATAGTGGCAACGCTGGCCCACATTCGCGATAGAGCCTCGCATGCTGCCGCAACTGCTCGCATCACCAATCCTTCCCGCTCCAGCCAGAGCGTCAGTTCTTCATCTGTCAGGTTTCCGCCGTCTGGCTTTACGCCGGGCTGGGCGGCGTCGCCCAATTCAAGGCGAACTTTACCGATGTCAGTGGAAAGGTCGTAGGTGAATGCCATTGCGCGTTACTTCTTTGGCTTCTTTGGCTTGTCCTCGGCGGCAGCAACCGGCACCGCCTTGGCGGTTTCATCGGCCACTACCAGCGGCCTGCCATTCGCGTCACGAAGCACGCCATCCGCTGTGATGTATTGCCCTCCCGGAATGGTTGTATTTGCGTCCATGCCTTTCTCCTAAACGATGGTCGGATCGGTGTAGGTCGCGCCGCCAAAGTACAACACTGCGCCGTTAAGGCGGTTAACCACGCCAAATCCAAAGTAGGCTTGCATCCATTCGGCGGTCAGCGGGTGATCGCTAAATTGCGCGGCGATGTACAGCCCTTGTGTGGACGCCACGTAATCCTGACGAAACGCCAGCGGTTTGCTCGTAGAACCGGCGTCCCACGCAAGGGCGTAGTTGGCAATAGCCCAGGGCTTCACCCACACTTCTGCGCCCACGCTTGGAATCACGCCAATGGCGCGGTTGTCCATGCGGCTCAGATCAAGTGTTTTGCCGGGAAGATCGCTACTGCGATACACCACGCGCGGGTCTGGGTAGGCGATAAAATCGGTGGATGCCAGCGCGCGAACGGTTGTTTCGTCGGCCTTATTGATCACCACCTGCGGATTCGCGCTGTATCCATGCTCAATCACGTTATTTGCAAGGCTCTTGAGAGCCGCGCCGGTCAGACTGGCCGCGCCGATGTAGTGAGTATGCGTTAAACCGTCGTAGCTCTCGCCATTTGGGCCGGATGGCAATGCCATGCCGTCCGCATTGGCAAAGCGCTTTACAGGCAGCGTCATGTTGTCGCGAAACATGTCCACCCAGTCGTAGTTGGTGGACAAGTAAATCGCCCGCTTAAACTCGCGCACCAACATACGCAAGTGCGCGTCCTTGGCCGCGTCTTGCTGAATTTGCAAGTCTTGCGGCGAGGCGCGTTTCATGAAGTCCTCAGTCCAGCCGATGGCATACTGAAATTTGCGCAGCGGCAATCCTGCAAATCCCTGCCCGGTCGTCTTTTGTGTTGGCGCCCGGCCAAACTCGTCAACTTCAACCATCTCGCCGCCGCGTCCCCCACCCATGGGCATAACCCGCTCGGTAGTGGAGACGGCCATTTCACTAACCGTATCCGCCACAATTGCGTTGTGTGCGGCAAGGTCAGACTGCAAAACCGAAGATACGTTTGCGATACCGGCCTGCGCCACGGTCGTGCGCTGCGAGGCCAGAAGCGTGGAAATATCGTGCGTGCCAATTGAAAGTGCCATTTCGTCTACTCCTTAGCCGATGTTCCGGTTGCAAACAATCTCGGTGGCCGAAATTGCAACGGCGACGCCTACCGCGTCGCCCGTCGTGGCCGCTGTGTCCAACGCTCCGGCGGTCGTTCCAATGTAGAGCTTTGCGCCAACCGTCAAGCCGCTGGCTGCGTAGCCCATGCGCGTGCCGTTACCGTAAAGCGTAACGGGCTGACCGGATTTAACCGCGCGGGGTGTGAAGCCAAAAAATTTTGCGGCTTCGTTGGCCGCCGTGCCATTCGATTGATACACTTTGCCATCGCTGGCCTTGATGTAGCAAGGGGCGCAAATGCCCAAGTCCTCGCCCGCGTAAAGACCCGTCAACTGCGGCGCAATCATGGCCGTTGCGGTATCAATTCCGGCGGTTGAGGAGCGTGTAACTGCTGACATGTTTATCTCCTAAAATCTTGTGTAACGCCCGGATGCAAGATTGGACTTTTTATAGTCCTGCGGGTCGGTAACCGTTCCCACCCCGCGCTCTTTGCCGTTGGTGTTTACCGTCACCGGCGTCTGGCTTTTGAAAAGCTCCGGGTATCGCTCCTTCAATGCCGTCCAGTCCGCCGTCCCGCCGTCGCCGATAAGCCCATCCGACACAGCCAGTTTGTATGCCGCATTAACATTTGACACGCCACGTCCAGGGGCTTCATCCACAAAAGCCGCGCGTTCGTTCGCAGACTTCAATTGAGCCTGCAGCGCCTGCACCTGCTTTTGCATCTCCGAGCCTTCCTCGGCGGCCTTGGCCAGTTGCTTGAGTTTCTTGTCAAGATCATTCCGTTCGCCACGCGCGGCCTCCAAACTCGCCTTCAAACCCTTCGCGTGAGCATCAACCAGCCCCTTGCGTTCATCCGTCAACCCTGCATAAAACGTATCCCACGTTTCGGCTGCGGGCGTCTCGCCCGTTACCAGTGTCTGTGTCGCCGCGCCTGCGGCCTGTCCTGTGTCCATAGCGTCTCGCTTTGCATGGCATCCCGCCGTGCTCCATGTGTGCCCACCGCGCATCTCGCGCCGCGAGCAAATGAAAAACAAAAACGCCGCTTCCAACACAGGATTTCTCCTATGTCGAAAGCGGCGTTACTGCCAGTATCGCTTGCCCCTGCCAGCATGCTAGTGGTAGCAGGGAGCGGGTTTTATGCCCGTGCCGAAAGTGGCGTTAGTTTCCGTTTTCGCTGCGCCCAATTGTGTGTTTAGCCAGAACTAGGCGGAACGTTTGTTCAATTGATGTGATTATACGTCTGTTTTTTGTTAAATGTCAATCAGATATTTGCTGTTTATCAGGACTTCACGCCCTCGCCGCGCGTGGCCGTGCTTGCCTCGCCCTGCGGCGAAATAACCGACGTGGCCGTAGCCTGAATCTGGCCTTCCAATGTAGCGGCAAGCCGCGAAAGCCGCGTGATGGCGTCTCGGTGGACTTTTATCTCGGCCTTAAGCGCGGCCAGCATGTCAGGCGCAGTCATTATTTACAGGAAATATTTTGTCACTTGCTCCGCGGCTTTTTTGGTAATTGCCACATTCGTCGTAAGAATTTCGGCCGACGTTATGCCCTCCAAGGGAGAAAGGTGGGAAATCGCGTCATCTTTACTGTTTGCTAGTACGTCAATATGGTTATACTCTCCTTCTTTGCGCAGAATTTTTAGCCCTTCCGCCTTAACGCGCCATACGCCAGGGCCTGTGTAATCCTTTAACTCTCCCATTTGTTACCTCCTTGAACTTGAATGCGCCGGGTGAATTTCTTTCCGGCTTCCGTTTTGACGCGCCCTCAATTCAGACCGCGCGGCTTCGCGCATAGAGCGCGTCAATTCGTCATCCGCATCGCTCATTCTGACCAATGCGGTAGCGGTTCGGCAAAACCAGTGAAACGGCGGCGCGTGAACCCGGTCGGCAAAGCGCGGCGTGCCTGTTAGCTCAAAACTACCTTCCAGCGTGGCGGTATGCCCATTTACGTGCAAGCAGCAATCAGTTGTGCGCTCGTCTATCGCGGCAACGGCTTGGCGCACGTAGCCGTTATCTACCGATGCGCTCACCTGACGGGCAAAAACTTTGCCCGTCAGGAACGCCGCCCAGCGCGTAATCTCGGCGGATATAGGCGCGGGCGTAAGCAAGCCCACGCGAGTGTCATCGCCAAGAATTAAACTCGCGTCCGGCTCTCCCGCGATCAAGAGCGCATTGATACCGTTTAGTTGCGCGTCCAGAGCGGCCACAACCGCGGCCAGCACGATAGCCTTTCCATCGTCAACAGCCAAATCATTCATTGGCCGAACGTTATAAACGCCCAACTGCCTGCCCGCTTCGTCAATACCCAACTCGTATGCGCGCCCAAGAGCCAAATCCGCGACCGAAACAACCGACTGGCGCAACAAGCGCAAGACAGCCAGGACACGGGGTATGTTTGTCACGTCCAGCGATAGCCGCGCCTGACGATAGGCCGCGTAGATGCCGCCCGCTGGCGCGTCTGCATGACCAATACGGTCAAACAGTTTCCCAATACGCTCATTGGCGTCTAGCGCGGTATTAACCGCCCGCTGGTGTTTGTCCGGCATTTAACCCCTGTTGTATCAAACCCTGACGGGCTTGATAGCTTGCCATTTTCTGAAAGCCGTCTATCTGCTCCTGCGTATAACCAGCTTCAATCCAAACTTGCTCATCCGGCACCCGCAGTTTTTGCAGGGTCAAGGCGCGGGCGATTCTCTCTCCGTCGCTCATCTCTCGCGCGGGTTTCCACTTCGGCGTCAGCTCACCTTCCGGCGCGGCCTGCGATCCAAAGGCGTTCTGCACTCGCCGCGCCATATCAAACACCTGCGTCCATGAGTTGCCGTAGCGCAATTGCCGCTTTATCACCTTGACGATAAGCGGCTCATCCTGCTGCTTAAGCGTGTCTGCGGCGGCAATCTGGCCGGATGAGTTGAACCGATACAACGGCGTATCGGTCGTTATGGCCGCGTAATAAATCAATTCCCGGATGGTGTCAATAAAGGGCTTTAGCGATTCGCCGTTAATCGCGCCAAAGCTGGCTTCCCCAGGCCCCTTCGTTGCATTGCCAAATATTTGGCCTGGCTCAACGCTCAACCAGTTTGATTTATCTGCTTTTGGCTCTTTTCCATCAGCTGTCGGATACCAGCCAAAGGCGTAAAACACCCGATACGCGCTAAAATGCGATGCGCCGCGCATATCGAAAATAACCTGCACGATGTCGTCCTGCGTCCCGAACGCATCCAGCGCGTAAGGCCGCATCTCCGGCTCCGAGAAATGAATTACCGGAATGCCAAGCGGGTTGCCCTGTTTGTCTAGCCAGGGCAAAGGCCACTCGGTATCGCCATCGTCTAATACGGGCTTCAATTGGTCGTTGCTTACAACATATTTCTCTATTCGGTCAGGGTAATACTCGGTCAAGCGTTGAATCAAATCCCCGTTTGCGGCCCGCGCGCGCCAGCGTTTTGAGGCGCGGATGGCTGGCTGGTTTTCATCGTCGTTCTCATGGAACAATTTGCACCCGTAGCCATCCCCGCTGGCGAGATACGCCGCGTCTGCCGCGGCGGCCTTTGTCATATTTTGCAAAACCCGAATGTCATCACCTTCTGTCGCGTTCCAGCCGAGGCTGGGCGAGGTATAGCGCGGGTGTGGAAGCAAATCAACGCGGCCCTCGTCCTTGTTCCAGTCCACCAGCACAAAGCTCTCGCCTTCGTTCACCGCGCCTTTGTGGATCATGTCTTGACGAATATCCAGTCTGTTTCTTTTCCACACATCAGCCAGCCATATTTGCGCTTCAGCGCTGGCGGCATCCATGCCCAATAGAGACATTCGCTCGGTCAGGGATGAAACAATCGGCTTGATAATGTTCGCTCGGCGACGCATAAGGTCGGTCAGGCTTAGATTCAATGCCTTGACTGGCGCGAGACGCGAGATCACAATTGCGCCGTCCTCGTAATTTCTTGCTGAAACTACTTCGCGTTGCCGGGCCAGTTCCTCGGCTGCCAGCCATTGTTTGTAAATAGCGTTTGTGTCAACCATAAGCTCCCATTGCAAATGAACCGCCGCCCGTGGCGGCCATTACCAAATAACGTAGCGCGTCGTAAAAGTCATCGCCGCCCTCTCCGTCGTCGTCTACATCCACCTTAAGCACGTCCTCCGGCCTATGCGGGTCATGCTGCATGTTCTGGACGGCTTCAATCGTGCGGGGGCAGTTTTCGCAGATATAAAGTCGCGGCCTGTGTCCTTTTTCAACGTCGCCCAGCAACTTTAGAATCTGGGCCGCGCCGGCCACGCGATCCACGTTTGCCCGCTCCACCCGTATTCCGTGCGCGGCATACTCTGCGGCCACTGTCACATCTGAGCGAATCTTGCTAAAAAAGTCGGAGCCGCCAAGTGTCTGCCTTACGCGCCCGTATTCAATGCCGCGCCGCGCCCAAAGCTGTTTTATCTCTCGCGCGTGGTATTCCGGCAGACGCTTTTGCTCTCCGTGTTCTGCAATGATGCAAATATCGCCCTCGCCACTCATCGCCCCGGCAACATAAGCCGTAAAGTGGGTAAAGCCGTAATCTATGCCGCTCCAAGTCCGCCAATCCAGCGGAATTTCGTTTATGGGCTTGATCACGTGGACATCGCGTCTAAAATTTGTAAAGTATTGCCCGGCCTCAATGTCCCAATCCCCAAACCGCCATGCCCTGAGCAGCCAGCCCGTATACGAATTAAGCGTGTTGATGTATTCTGGATTTACAAAGGCGTTGTCCTCGATGGTGGCTGGAATAAAGCGGGTTTCCACTTGCGCTTCTTTGCGAAACGGCTCTATAAACACTTTCTTGAACCATGCGTGACCTATTCCGCCGGGGTTGGTGGTCAGATAGACGCGTGGCCGCCAACCCTCTTTCGAGGTGCGGATAACCGAACGGATGGCGCGAAATTTGGCATAAGAAAGGGTCGTAGCCTCCTCGATGGCCGCGCCGTCATACTCGATGCCCAGGTATGCGTCAATGTCGCTTTCGTTGCGAAAGTGCCCAAGAATAATGCGGCTGCCATTGGCAAAATACAAAACGCCTTCATGCGCCTTGTATTCGTAATCAAGTCCGCGATACACGCGAGGGAACACGTCAGAAAAAGCCTCGCGAGCGGATTTGAGAACCTTGCGGAGATACAAAAATTTTAAGCCGGGGTAGCGCTGGCAGTCGTCCACACCCATTTGGGCAAATGCCCAGTGCGTCTTTCCGCCTCCGCGCGCGCCTCCAACAGCGACCATCACGGGGCCATCGGGCTTATCGCACTCTCGCGCCGCCGCCGCCATCGCCAACTGCCGCGGCTGCAACACCGTCTCGGCGACGGCGAATTTCTCCATCTGGTCACGCGGGCACCCGGCCACGTGACCGGCTTGCGTGTAGCGAACCAGACTATCCATTGCCGTCCCCTTTGTCGCCGTAAATTTTGTTTAGTGCCGCCGCAAATTCAGGAGACAGCCCGCTTTGCACCTTCACCGCCCCGCCGTTCTTCCCGGTGAGTTCGGCGCGTTGGGATGGCGGCCTAAAGTTCTCCGGGTCGTCGTTCTGCAACATACGCCACGCCCAATCTGCCTCGCGCGAAGCCGCCTGATCTATAACCTGCAACCACTTGATGCGTCTCTCGTAGCGGGCCGCCTCCACTGCCATAAAAAATTTATGGTATTTAGCCATTTCCTCGTCTGGCTTTTCGCCGGACTCTATGCGTTTCTGCTCTTCTTCGCCGCGCGTGCGCCACATCAAGGCAGCCGCATATGTCACGTTGGCATAAGATGATGCGGTGTCATGCGGCGCGCCAATACTAATGGCGGCACAATAATCCTCCATCACCCTATTGGTCAAGATAGTGGGCCGTCCGCGTCCTCGTTTTGCCATAAGTTATTGGCAGGCGCATCTCTTACGAGACACGCCTGCAATTGGTTAGCCACCCTTGCCCCCCGAGCCCTTTACGAACGATCCACCCTTGCGGAACGCCCGACCGGCCCGAGACAGGCCAAGCAACACATTTCGTAATGCCTTTCTTACTAAATCACCCCCTATTCAATTATTGATATTCCACGCAAAGCCTTTAGCATCGGACGCGCGGGCTTACGCGGTAAATTGACTGGCTTAATGGCTACCCCAAGTCGAGACGCGAGTCTTAGGCCGTCCACGAACCGCGCACCGGGCTTATCCCATTCGGTAGCCACTAAAAACTCGTCACGCTGGGCCATATTCTGAAAGCACACGCAAAAATAATAATTAACGTCGGTTTCATTGCGATACTCGTCCTGCTGCTTCTTCTTTGCGGCCAAAATAGACTCAAGCATGGTCGAATTCTCTCCGTCTACGTCTTTTTGAACATCATCAGAATCAGACACTTCGTCCAACGGGTTTCCGTCTGGCGGAGCAATAAAAAAACTGTCGAAATTTGGCGCATTTTCTCCGGCTTTTACCCGATTGATCTTCGTTGTCCCAGCCTTGAGAGCAACCGAAGATCGCTTGATTTCAATTTTTTGATGGCTCATGGTGTTTCATTGCCTCAAACCTAAATTCATCCGCCTCCAAAAGCGGAAACCATTGCAGTGTGAGGGCATAATCATTTGGATACGCCGATTTCAAAAATTGCAAATACTTGTAGCTATATGCGGTGATAGTTCGTCCCCACAATTTGTAATCAGGAGGGAGCTTGCAGCCCTCTTCGCGCAAGATTTGCGCAATTTGTTCATTACTCCAATCCCAAATGGCATAGTAATACCTGCGATGCTTTATCCCCACCGGCCCCTGCCGGTGAATCAATCTCCACCGTTCCAAGTTATCGCCAGAGCGCATTCCAACCGCGCAATAGGGTTTTACATCACCAAGTCCCGCCGAATTAGCAACGATGTCATCTATGATCGCAAAATCGTAAGCGGGAAACATTTCAAACGAAATAACGGCGGGGATGGCGTGTGGTTCCTGATACGACCAGGTGCGCACCATGTGATAAAAAAGCGGGTGAGGGAGGCGCAAAATTTTTACGCCAAAAAAACTTTCGTAATACGAAAGTGATTTTTCTACGTATTGCAATCCCGGTACGAAGTGAAGAAAATATGGGGTTATTTCAAAACCGAGGCGGCGCAAATGAAGCCACATGGCAAGAGAATCCTTGCCCATACTAAAGCTGAGCAGGATTTTATTGCCGCGATCAGCCCGAACGCGTCCAACAAGCTCCGCGCTGGGGATGGGTTTGCCATCATCCCCGAACCCAATCGCGGCCTCGTTTTGGATTTTGTAAGTTTTGCTATTTCTTACTAATCACCATTTCCGTATCAAACAACCCCAGCCGCCCTTTTAGCGGAATTGGAAAATCAATAAACCCAGCGCGAGAAATAATCCACCATTTAGAATCTTCATCGCTCCAGTTATATTGCTCTGGCGTGAGCTTGGTTTCGTCCGTTTCCACGCGCTCCACGTCCATCCAGCCAATCACCGCCCCGAGTCTCAAATCCTCGGCGGCAGGGACAGGAATATGCAAAATCTGTTTGCACAGCTCGCGCAAAAGCGTCCAATCCTCGCGCGTCATTTTGCGCTGCGAGGCATGGACGGCCAGCGTTTTGGGCGTGGCTATCCCCCAAGAGCGATTTTCGATGCTCTTGTGTCCCGCGCAGATGAGCCACGCATATGGCTGTCTAATGCTAATCGTTTGCATCTCCGTTCATTTTACAAAAAGTCTCTTATTTTGTCAACAGTTATTATGTTAATAATTGACATTTTGCGAGACTTTTATTAAAATTTCAACAATGTATACCGCTCAGCAAGCGTCCAAAATTCTAAACAAATCGATCAAAACAATTTACAGCCAAGCTCGTGTGTTGGGCATTCAAAAAACGGATGCGCACTGGATTTTGTCCGATGACGATCTGCAAAAACTTTCAAGCAAAACCGTTCACTCTCGCGGACGGAAACCAAACCCGTCCGCCAAATATCACGACTGGCGCAAAAAATATAGCGGGGGCAGGAATCGAACCTGCGACCTCCTGGTAGTAGGCCAGGAAAGCTAACCACTGCTCCACCCCGCAACATCAAACCCTCGTCTCCCTCATCACAATCTTCAGCGCGTCATCCGCCGAATACACGATAAACACCGACGCGCGCGCGGCATCGTGCCACTTTTTCTCGCACTCTGTGAGCTTCCCGCCTGGCGACTTCACCTCAAACACAAACCACGCGCCGCGATAGCTCACCAACAAATCGGGAACGCCGTTGCCCACGCTGGCGAGAGATTGCACATGCGCCCCAATCTCGCGCAACGCGGCCACGATGCCGTCTTGTGTGGCGTCCTTCTTGCCGTGTTTGTGCATCTCGTCATTCGTCTCGTTCAGACATATCAGCCCGGTCGTCAACCTTCTCGTGTGGATAATCAATCTCCATTTCAAGCATTCCCTTAAGATCAAGGAGTGTTCTCGTCCTGACTTTTAGCGCTGCCGCGTCCCATCCGCGACGAACAGAATCAGACAAATTCTCCCAGTCTGGAATTGGTCTTGCGTCATACGTCACTCCGGACACACTGTCTTTGTATGCCTCAAACGCATCCTGACCGATTGATTTTTCTTTTCCCATTTTTTATATCTCCTTTGTGCATCTCTATCCCTTCGGTTTCATCGCCTTGCGCATTCCCCGCGCCCCAACCCACACGCCCGCCTTTACAAACGGCGTAGTGCCAAGCGGGCGAATGTCGTAGCCGTTCGCCCAGCGCGGGTCGTCATTATTACCGTAGCAAAATACAGCCGCCCCCTTAACAGGTGATGGATACTCGCGGCCAGCCACAACCAACGGGCGCGACTGAATCTCGACCACGCGGCGAATATGCGCGGCCACGTCCTCGGTGCTGGCGCCGTGCGCCTTAAAACCGCCAATGCCGTCCTCGTCCACGCCGCACTCGCCGATGAACACACCTTGCCCCTTTGTCGGGTCAAGCCCGCAGTCGGTAAAAAAGAACTGCCAGCGCGTCTCAAACCAGGGCAAGCCCTCATCGCTGTAAATGTGCTGCATGTTCGGCGCGTAAGCGTGATAGTCCAGCCCAATTTCTCCCGCATTCCACGGCGGCGCGTAATACTGTTTGATGAGCCGCACGGTGTCAGCGTATTCGGGCGCAGAGGACGCAAATTGCGGATTGCCGACGCTAAACGTCCCCAGCGCAATGATGGCCCGGCATCCGATGGCTCGCGCCTTGCGCACGAACTCGGTTTCCACTCTCATGCGTTCCTCAAGCTCCGGCGGCGATGAACCCCATGAATCGGCCTCATTGAACAGCGTGAGCACGAGATTAGGCGGCATGTCCGCGGATACGCCCAGGGCGCGGATGAAGTCATCCGCCGTCCAGCGCCCATTTTTCACGTCCGCTCGAACCATGCAGTAGCCGTCTGGGTGGTTGCGGGCAAAATCGGCGGCCTCTTTGTTCCCGCCCAAAACAAGCGCAAATTTGCACCCGGCTCGCTCGACCTCGGCCTGTGCGCCGGTGTCCGAAATAACATTCACACCGACCAGGCATTGCCGCTGAACGGGCGCGGGAGCCGGGGCCGGGAGCGCGGTCAGATAATCGGACTTCACCCAGCCATTGGCCCAGCTCGGCGGGTTTTTTACGAGCTGAATTTGCGTCCAGCCACCGACTTCGGCCACCGGCTTTACTTCGCGCCCCTCAGCCATCACGCCGATTTTTGCGGCGGTCATTGCGCCGGATGCGCGGACGTTCACCCCCGTGCCATCGGTGTTGTAAACCACAAGCGCGGTCGCCGGTGCGATGGCGGTTTTAAGAGAGACTTTTGCCACAAAACCATCCCAGTATTTGGACGCGCCAGCGAGAACCGCCGCGTCCAGCGTGTCTTTGCTGGCCGTCTGCCAGCCGTGCGTGTGATACGGGTCGTGGTAGGCCGTGTCGCTCAGGCGCACAATCCAGTGCCCAAACGTCCGCCCGCTCTGGTCGTAGCGTTGGACGACCGGCAACGCCGCATAATCCACAAGCGCGATGTATGGATAGGCCGCGTCCGGCGAAATAACTGGCGTGCAACCCAACTTTTCCAGCATCCCGGCCAGCTCGGTGGCCGTCGTGCCGTCGTCCTCCGCGTCAATCCCGCGCGGCAATTGCTTGCTCCAGTGCTCAACCGTCTCAGTTAGCCCATTGCCAGCCGCCCGCGCCAGCATCAACGCGCAGGCCGGGCCGCAATCGTTGTTTGGGGCGTTTCCGAGCTGGGAAATGTATGGAACATCTTTCATCGTCGCACCTCCAAAACTGGAATATCCATTTGCCCGGCGGACTGCATACCGGCACTCGCTACGCCAATATCAAACGAAGATTGAATATCTTTGCCATCCGCAAGAGCGAGGTAAAGCCCGTCCGAAAACGCGATAGCGGTCGGGTCTGCAACCGCACGTTTCATTGCAACCGCCCATTGCGAAACAGCCATAAGCGGAGAAAGATTTTTGGCGCTAAAACAAGCGTTCAAGATAATCCCGACGACGGGCATTGCCCTGAGAAGCCGCGCGATGGCATCCAAAGTTACCGGCTTCGGTCTCTGCATCTCGTCTTCGAGGAAAATGTCGCCATCTGCCCCGTGTCCGCTGAAATGCAAAATCGTCGGCTTAAAATCGAGAATGGCGCGGGTAATGTCATGTGGTCGTGCGGCCTGTATCGCCTTGAACTCGTATCCACTTTTGCGCAGCGCATCTTCTATCGCCCGCGCCTCAACGCCGGTTTGCAAAATCGCGCCCTGAATTGGGGAGGTAGACACAAATAAAACCGCGCGGCGCGGACTGGCGCTTACAGGCGGTGTCTTTTGCGAAATATCGCGCCCCGTAACCTTCTCGAACAAGAACTCAACCCGTCCGCGCAAATCGGCGTTCTCGGCTTTCAGTTGCGCATTGTCCTTTTTTAGCTCCCCCACTTCTCTTTTTAGAGTTTCCACCTCACCTCTAAATGTTTCCTTCTCTAACTTTAGGGCATTGTTTTGCTCCCGCAACTGATCATTTTCCAGTTTGTAATACTTAGCCACCTCTCCCCCGTTTCCGCCGTGTCGAAAGGCTGGAGTGAACGATAAAACAACAATGACGAGAGCCGAAACACTAGCCACAAGGGAAAACGTCATTAGCGGATCCATCTCACCCCCGCCCGTTTCAGCAACAACAACGTGTATCCAAGCAAGGTCAGCGTCACGTGCAAACGTAAAACAGCCGTCCATGTTCCCGTGTAGGAAGCAACAAAAAAGAAGCCAAGATCAAACGAGAGGAGCGCGTATATCTGATACACGGTCATGTGCGCGACAAGGACGACCAGCGCGAGTAAATTGCGCCACGAACACGCCCGCCCGCGCCACAGGCGCCATATCGCCCAGCACAGCGGCACGGTGGCCGCTAGTTGCACAACGCGCAAAACAAGCGTTACACGCTCCAGCTCATCCACCTACACCGCCTCCAACTGCGCCAATTGATCAAACCCGGCCTTACGCAAAAGCGTGCGCGTATTTGCCAAGATGTTGCCGCGCCCAGTGCGTGTTTTGGCCGCGCTCAAATACGCCCAGGTGAACGCGCCGCACGGACGGCCACCAATCACCGCGTCCGCCGCCGTTTGGTTGGCCCGGCAGGCTTCCCACAAAAAGCGGGTGTGCCGGGCCGCGCGTTCAATCTCCCGCACGTGCATTGGGTTGAGCGAGCGGAGCGTCTGGCGCGGGGGCGGCAACCTCCCGCCCGGCGGGGGCAGGTAGCGGATGGCATACTGCAATGCCGCGCGGCTCATCGTCCCAGCATGGCAGCAGTCAAACCACAACTCGACCTCGGTCGTTTTGGGGATCGAGGCCAGCCACGCCTTCACCGCATCGTCCAGCAACACGTTACCCCACTGCCCATTCACTATCGCGGTGTCATACAACACCGCGGCCTCGTCCCATTTGTCGGCCTCATCGTCGTTCAGGTCGCGCAACTGCGTGCCGTGGGAAGACAAACTGAGCGCGATGTGGGACACCTCATTCGCCGTGGCGCGGGCCGCCGCGTGAGCCATCCAGTCGGCGACGGCTCCGCGCGTGGCCGCGTCGTCTAAAAGCGTCGCGGTTTCGTAGCCGCGGGCGTCAAAATACGCCTGCATGGCTTTTGCGTCGTTCACGCAACCTGACAGCGGCGCGTCAATAGCGCCAAAACGATTGATGCCAATTGAGAGGGAGATTTTCATGTTCCACTCTCCGGTTCTGCGTCGCCGCCAATTTCTCCAACCACGCGCGCCCGTATGTATTTGTCTGGGTCAAATGCCGCAGAGGGCGGCGGCTGGTAAAAATAGGCTGGGGTGGCGGTGGCCGATGGGAGGCCGCGCGTAGTTAGCTCGCGGGAAATGGCGCGTTGAACGACCGGCGCGGCAAAATCGTTCACGGTGAAATAGGTCACTAAAAACAGCACAACCGGCTGAGCGATCAACCACAAATCGTGCAACATGGCCGCCGTTTCAGGCGCGGCGTATTTGCTGGCGATCAGCGTGGCCGCCTTGACCAGCGCGTCCAAAAGGCAGGTGATAAACGTGCGGCTTCTAAGTAAATTCATGCTTTTATTCCTCCATCTCCAAATCCTTGTAGACAACAGCCGCGCCCGCCTCCACCAATTGCTGATTGAGGCTCTTGCCCTCACCCTCCAGCCACGCCTCGGCATACAACCGCCCGTGCAGGTCGCGGCTGTTTTTGATGATGAGCGTCACCTGGTTGTCGCCGATTTTGTCTTTCAGCCATGCGGTCGCCTTGTCGCCCTCAGGCGTGCCCGCCGCCGGCGCATCAATGCCCGTAAAACGCACATATTCGCCGCGCGTTTCACGCATCCATTTGGGGGCGTCAATATCCGCGTAAATGGTGTCACCATCCACCACTCGCACGTTTTTGGCGGTGTGAATGGACAATGCCGCAGATGCGGCTTTGAGGATTCCGTTAAATTGAGTTGTCATCTTTTTATCACCTCACCATCGTCGAAACTTCATACACACGCTGGGCGTATTGCCACGCGTGCGCGCAAACATCGCTCACTTGAGCAAAGGCGGGCATAGCGCGGCCATCACGCCCGCCAGTGCGGACACATGCGCTCGTGCCGCCGTTGTAAACCCGCAGTGCGCACATCAGGTCGCCGCTGCAAAAACGAATCTTGTTTTTGAGCAGAATGCGCCCAGCCTCGCGCGAACTAAAAAACGGGTCCCGCAGCTCATCGGACAGCGGTCGGTCGCCAAACCACGAAGCCGGGTATTTCGTCTGGTCGCGCGGGATGATCTGCCACATTCCTACCTCGCCAGCCTTTCCACGCGCGGCTGGGTCGCACTGCGTTTCCACCCAGGCGATGGCCCACACGGTCGCGCGGGAGATGCCGGTCTGCGCCTCAGCGCGGCGCAGGGCCGCATCAATTTGCGGGTAGCGGGCTATGCACTCGTGAACGCTCTTGGCCGGGCCGGGCGGCGCGGCCAGAACGAGGAAAGAGAAAACAAAGGCGAGGATGTTCATACTGCCACCGCCCGCCGCGCCGCGTGGATGCGCATGTGTTCCTCGCGCGTAATCACCTCCACATCGCGCCCCAGCATTTCGTGGCCGATGTTGTCGTAGCGCAGGTGGTGAACGTGGAGGGCCTTGCCGCGATCCCCTGGGTGGCGCATCAAGTGCGCCTGGACAAACCCCGCGCTGCGCTCGCGCCAGTCATTGGAGCGCAGATAATTGGCGCGGTAGTTCGCGCTCATCAACTTGCGCAGCAGGGCGTTGATGGGGCGGTAGAGCCATAATCGCCAGTCCATCATTTCACCTCCGTCAACGTCCCCACAAATTTGAACGTGCGCCCGCTCAGCGTGGCGAACGTCCCTGAAAATGTTTCGGAAGCCGGGGGCGGGGTCACCGGTTCGGGTGGCGGCGCGGCGTTCAGCACCTCAAACACCAGCACGCTCAGCCCACCGTCATCCAGAACGCAGGTGATGACCCCTTTCCCCGGCATTCGCCCGTTCAGCGTCCATCCCGCCGCGCCCTCCGGCAGTTCGGCGGGCCAGCCATCCACCAAATCGGCGGGGTCAATCTCAAACCGCTTCACCTTGCGCCCAGGCGGGATCAGCACCCGAATCGGCACAACATCGCCCACTCGAATGGTGATGTTGGATGGCTCGAAAATGGCGGGGGGCTTCTCTGGCGCAGGCGCGTCCAGACCGCCAAAGAACGTCTTGCATTCCGGGCGCAATTTTGGCTCGCGCAGCAGGTCATTGCGGTTGCGCCCAAAATCGCTCCAGCAATACGCATACACCAGTCCCATCTTGCCCAGCGGCGCCGCGCGGTCGTAATCCGCCCGCATCAGCGCGGCGGTCGTGCGCGGCATCCGGTCGCAGGCGGTCATGTCGAAACACTGCACGCCCAATCCCCACTTCTGATTTGGGGCCAGCGGCTTCTCAGCAAACCACGCGCAAATCCCGGTCAGGGCCAGCGGCGTTTCGGGCTGCGGGGCGCACCAGCCCGCACAGTTGTCCGCGTTCTCGCAAATGCGGCTGTAAAAGTCAAATGTCACGTGATCCGCGCCACTAGCCGCATACGCTCGTGCCTCCACGATATAACCGCTCATGTCGCCGATCACGTTGATCCACGTTTCCAGCGTGGGGTCAACCTCCTTCACGGCCTCGTTGCGCTTGCGGGCCATTTCGGGCGAGTAATTTTGCGGGGCAGGAAACGCCTGAGGAGAGGAATACACTTTCGACGTGCTTCCGTTTAGCTCCATCCATCTGTGGCCGCGCCCCAGATCTTTCATAGACTGAGCGTCAAACAAAATGCGGGAGGCCATTTTGGCGACTTCGGCGCTGGCCTCGCGCATCTTCCAGTCCCACTCATCGCCTATGCTCACCCCGGCGATGTTCTCGCGGCCAAACGCGGCGATGCAGTCGCGCACGTATTGCTGAATTTTTGGCAAGTCGGCCTCGCCGCCACCCTCCCACTGCATCATCAGCCACACCTTCACGCCACGCTCACGGATGAATTGTGCGTAACGCTCGATGTCGAGAGAAAAGAACGTCACGCTGGTCGCGCCCGTCTCGCCCAGCACGTCCACACCCGTCATCATGCTATCCAGCGCGGTTGCGCCATGTGTGTATAAAACTTTGTGTGTCATACAGCTCCGGTTAAGAGAAAAACAAAAAGAGCCGCGCTCGTCTTCGTCAGACGTTCGCGGCTCGTAGCCGTTTAATATTTGATTGATTAGATTATACGCTCTAATCTACTGGTGAAATATTCAGGGGTTCCCCAAATTGAAATTCGGGACGAATTGTCACGTGTTTGCGCGCTTTAATTGAAATCCTGAGCGTGTAATCCCACAGCGCCATTTGCTGTTCGCAGTGCCTCACCGCTTTTAGCACAGCAAGTGCTAAATCAGCTTCGCGTTGAGAGCGAACAGAGAGAGATTGCGCCACGTCATAAGTTATATCACAAATCCGCTCATCGAGTTGCGCTGTGGCGCTCTGGACGAAAACGGCGTCATCCTCATCGCTGTGATGGTTAAATTCAGCGATGAAATGCTTTACGAGACGTGGTTCAACTACCACGCAAATCAGAAAGAGTGCCACGACATGGCGATGCAAGAACGATTTCCAATCATTTTCTTTCAGCCTGAAAAGGCCAGAACTCTAGAAATCAACAATCCTTTCCGCAGCGCATTCGCAAACGCCAATGCCATCATCGCCGAGCGCCCGGCGTGGTCGCTGAGTCAGTTCGATGCCGCCCGCGCAGAAATTTACAAAAAATACGCGGAAGTGTCTGATCTGTGGGATGAGATAAGATAAAAATAAACATCCGCCACAGTTGAGCTTGCCCACGCGGACAGAGGCTTGGCGGATGTGCCGCAAAAAATTATAGTCGCGCTAAAATAACTCCATCGCCAACGCGATTAACGCCCGCAAGGGCACGGCGGCGCGGCCATGGCTCCATGCCATGCGCCGCG
>Ga0073902_10000497_pt1 | contig 23374 bp, 24 predicted proteins | sample KloWWTmeKNB19Kit_FD_66667 | JGI IMG/M metagenome (GOLD analysis project Ga0073902, IMG submission 66667) | Active sludge microbial communities from Klosterneuburg, Austria, studying microevolution and ecology of nitrifiers - Klosterneuburg... | ecosystem: Engineered > WWTP > Aerobic digester >...
GCCGGGCTGGAGCAGGCCTCGCAACTGGCCGAGGCGATGATGGCCCGCGGCTACGCCTCGGCGACACGCCTGCGCCGGCGCGACCTGGCCCTCATCGTGGCCGGGCTGGTCATCGCTGGCGTTGGCGGGGGCGCGCAGCTTACTCAGGGGGGCTTCGGCGGGCTAGCCCTGATGGGCCTCGGCCTCGCGGTTTTCCTGGGCGGTCTTGCGCTCAGTGGCCGGGCCGTCGCGCGCACGCAGTATCGCGATCGGAGCATGCGCCCGATGGACTGGACGGTGTTGGCGCTGATTCTGGCGGCGTCCGGCGCCGTCCTGTTTGGCGCGTTTGGGACGTTGGCCTGGGATCCCTACCCCACCCTGCTCATGCCCTCGTTTCAGCTTGGGGCCGGGCTGTGCCTGCTGCTGCTGCTGGCGCCGGCGGCAGCGGAGGCGCTTGCGCGACCCTCTGTCACCTTGGATGTGCCTGCACCCCGGAGGTAGGCGCATTCAATTTGGGCAGGCTCGCTTCGATGGCGCATCGTTCCGGGGTGCAGGCCGTCGCAGGGGCCGCACGTTTTCCATATGCCCAACGCAACCAGATGCGAACACCCTAAAGGTGGACCCACACAGAACCGTCACCGACTAGAGCGCACGAGGGTCCACCTTTAGGGTATTCGCCAGACAGAGCGCTCTACGGCGGATAGCGTATTGGTTCTCGATCGGGCTTGGGTCGGTCGGTGCATATCTCGCCAGCTTTGGCAAAGACGCCACGCGATGCATCCTGTCGATAGATTGGAAACCCATCGACGGTCACCGTAATCTCAGATCGCGCCCCATCGACAATTAGGTCGCCTGTCCTCCGAGCGGAACGTACGCCGGAAAAACAGACGCGGCCGCAACTACAGAATCGGCCGGTGGCATCACAAACGCACAGACTAAAGTCCTTCTCTCCCGTGTCGTCCTCGACCTTGACCAAGTGCGCCACATTAACGCCAACTCGTACTGTCGCCTCATCGTTGATGGGTCCTCCAACCATGACAAGTGCGTTGAAAACAAGCGTGACTTGCGCAACTACGCCGAGCGTCAAGCTTATCCCCATCCGCCAGATGGCAAGACCGATAGCAACAACGAGAGCCGGAGCGAGCAGGCACCGAATAACCTCATAGCCTGGCACATCCTGCAAATACAGTCCAACGCTCCCACCAAAGTTGTCCGCCGAAAAATACTTTAGGTTCGCGACCTCAATCAACACGGCCATAATCACGAGGACCCACACAAGCCACGTGGGCGCCGCCTTTCTCTTCTGAAACCCAGAATCCGGCTTCATGTCTGTCGATTATGTCACTTATCCTCTCCTGCCGGCCATCAACAAACGCAGCGGGATCCGCAATCGGCGCAGGTAGATCGCTTCGGATGTGAAACTCCAACCCGCCCCACTCTGATGTGTCTCCACCTCGGAGGTAGGCGCCCTCGAATCGAGCCCGCTGAACACTGATGGCGCCTACCTCCGAGGTGCAGGCATTTTTCGGGGTCCACCTTCAAGGTGTTCGCCAAATGGCGCGCCTGCGGAAGATGACTTGATTATCGAGCGACAGCGTTCCGTGAAATCCGTCCTCTCCGTGTCATCCGTGATCTATATACGCCGCTGGCGCAGGAAATACGACACGCCAAAGAACATCCCGCCGACGACGAGCAGCGCGCCAATGCCCACCGCCAGGATCGGCAGGGCCATGTCCCCCAGCCCGCGCGCGGGGCCCGACGCGTTGGCCTGAGTCGGCACGATGACCTTGCTGCCCGACTCCGGCCGGCGCAGGCCGACCGAGAAGCGCGAGGCGTTGCCGCCCTGAACCACTTTGGTGTCATTCAGGGGTGTCGTCGCGTTGTAGGTCTGCAGCGTCGTCGCGCCGACGGTGTAGTTTCCGGCGACCATGTTCTGCACGCAAAACGGTTCATTGACACCATCGGTCATGCGGGTCGCGACCAATGCGCCAACCGAGCTGATCGAGAAGAAGACGTTTGGCACCAAGTCCTCGCCCGACTCCGCCTGACGGCGCCCGTCGCCGTTATTGTCGTAGTACGCCTCGACACACAGCAGTCCAAACTGCGGCGCTGCGGGCGCGGCCGCCACGGCAGTGCCGGGTCCGGGCGGCCGCGGCGTGGGTGTGGGCGGTGTGGGTGGCGCTTCGAGCAGGAGCTCCTGATCGATCGAAAGAAAGTCGGTGGTCAACCCGTTCATGCGGCGCAGGTCGTCCATGCTGATCCCGAACCGGGCGGCGATGCCGCCGACCGTATCTCCCGACTGGACCTTATAGGTCTTGCCGCTGGCGTTCTTGACCGCGGTCGGGGCCGGGGCCGGGGTCGGCGCCACCAGGGTGGGCGCTATGGCCACCGTCGGTGTCAGCGCGGCGGTCTGGGTGATGCTGGCGCCCGTGGCGACGCCGATCTGGGGGCCACTCCGCGCCGGCTCCGTTGCCGCGGGGGCGGTGGCCTCAAGCAGGACTTCGTCGTAAAACACCTCGTTGTGGCGAACCGGATCCTTCATCGTGGCATAGGTGTACAGGACGATCGTCGTTGTCTTGGCTTCGATTTCGACCGAAAGCGGGGTGTATTTGTCGCGCGCATCTGCTTCCGACGACCAAACGACGCCCGGATTGAAGGCGGAGGCCGTCGATACATCGCCGGCGAGCTGCTCGATCCCCAGCCGCACCTTGATGTCGCTGGATGGGCGGGCCGAGAACGCCTGCTCATCGTTGGTCGACCAGACCTGGGCAAGCGCGCTGAAGCGCAACCGCGTGCCCACCTTGACTGACTTGATGACGCGCCGGATGCCTCCCGTGAAGGTGGCGCGCTCAACAAAGATGCGCTGCGCGCCGCTTCCCGACTTCACCCGGCCCTGGACAGACGTTCTGTCTGCCTGGGGCTGGAAGTTGACCCCTTCGGGATCGGTTTCACGCCGGGGCACCCACCAGATTTCCCATCCGGACGGGACCTGGCAGCGGCCTGTGCCACAAAATGGATCCGTTACGAAAGGCGACTCGAAGTCCTCTCGAAAGAGAATCTCGGCCTTCTCGGCCTGAGCGCTCGCCGGCGCCCCTGTCGTCAAACCGGAAACGCCCGCCAGCAGGGTGGCGAGCATCATCGCGGCAACGAGTCGAAGCTGCTTGTTCATACGCACTCGAAAAGTATATCGCACCGAAATCAACAAACCGGTGTTTGTGTGCTCAGCCTAAGCCTGCGCGTTATGTAACCAACCGAGACGCCCTCAGGGCGGCATCTGGACTAGCGCCCGGCCATGATGCTGAAGTAAGTCGTCCCGGCATCAGGGCCGCCAACGATGGACGCCCGTCGAAGGTCGCTCCGCCGATAAACACCCAGCCGCAACTCATCGCCAGGCTCCCAGCCACGCCACGCTCGGAGCGTGCGCACATCAATGACGGAATCGCCGATGCGCCAGGCCGGCATTGCGAAATAGCCCAGCCCCGGGCTGGCGTCTGATTGGGCGATAACCCCGCCCCCTCGAATCCAGTGGACGAAGACCGCCTCGTCTGTGGCCAAAGGCGCCGCTGCTCGCCAGGTCATCGAGACGATCACAGCGGCCTCAGGCCCTTGGCCGACTCGCGCCTCAGCCGATAGCAGTTCAACGCCATTGTCGAATAACGCTACAGCCGAACGCTCGCCCAGAGGCATCGGGTCACTCAGGAACGCCACAAAGGACCGCCGGGGCGTGGTGTCCAGGTCGTTTTGGGCCAGTGGGCCCTCGACAACCCTGGTTTGGGATTGCGGAACCGTCAAAGTCCAGGAACCCAGGCCGTGATTCGGGTCGACGATCAAGGCCGTCCGCTCACCCGCCGCAGCGCCTCGGTTCGACTCATCCACGATTTGGGCTTTGGCGAGATCAGGCACCAGAAAGCGCAATGCCGGGTTGTCGTTTGCCAGCCGCGCGTCCAGCCGCACTGCGCGCCCGGCTCCGAGGTCGGACGTAATTTGAGCCGCAAGCGCGGTGTTATTCGCCTCAAGCCAATAGCCCGTCATGGGATGGGTGACGTATGACTCAAAATAGTCCAGGCGCGTGGCGTTTGCGCCGAGCACAATGATCGCGGCCGCCGCGACGGCTGGGAGACCCACGGGGATCAACCGGCGCAACGGATTCGCCAGCAGGCCCCGCCGCGAGAGGAAGGCGAGCGCCGCTTCAATCCCCACTGCCGCGAGCAGGCAGGCCGGAACCAGGGCCCCTATCCCGCGCAAGAAATGGGGCGCGTCCTCGGCGAGCATGGTCGGGGCCAGAAATATACCGAGCCAGAGCAGCAAAAACGCATGGATGCCCCGCCCTGCCCGAGGCGCGGCAGGCGGGCGAAACAGGCGCCACAGCGCTGCGGCACCACCGATCCAAAACGCGCCCCCGGTCAGACCCTCAAATACCGGCCGCAGCGACAGGTTGTGCCGCCAGATCCGATCGCCGGTCAGGGTGAACATGCCCAACGTTTTCTCAACACCCAAAACCAGCGCGCCAGGCAGATCGCCTTTGTTGATCCCGGGAGCCAGGATCGACACTTGACCTGCCCGGGCCAGATACAGATCGGGATGGCGCAGCGCCCAGAACGCGAGGGGAAGCAGCATTGCCAGTGTCACCCCGGCCATGACGGCGATCACGTGCCGATCCGCGGGACGGCGGAGCAGAATCGCGACCGCTGCGAGAGCGGCCAGGGGCGCCAGAAGCGGGGCGGATGTGTAGGTATAAAACGTCAGACCCAGCGTCACGCCGGCCCCAATCGCCAGCACCTGCCGGCGCCGGCCCGTGGCTCGCACGGCAAAGGCGGCGAGGGCCAGCCCGAGCGTGGCGAACAATGGCAACGTAATCGCCCGATAGGCGACCCGGCTGAGCGCCACGTGCCAGAAGGTGCCCGCCAGCACGCCCGCCGCAAGCACGCCGATCCGGTGCGAAAAGAACGCCCGTCCGGCCAGATAGATCGCGCACAGGGTGGCGATGCCGACCAGCGCCGAGGTCACCCGCAGCGCGAAGGCGGTTTGCCCCAGGACGGAAACAGCAGCCGCCAGCAGATAAATGAAGAGCCCTTCCCGCCCGTTGTTGGCCACGAAATACAAGGCGAGGTGACCGTTCAGAACGCCCACGGCATCCAGCCCGTACCAGGCTTCATCCCGATACAGGCCGGGCGGCAGCTCCCCAATGCGATCGAGGCGGAGGCCCGCCCCGGCCAGCAGGATGATTGCCAGGGGTAGCCAACGCATCAGCGGCTGGAGGCGGGCCCGAAGCGACATGCGGGCAATTGTAGGGCCCGGGCGGGGATAATGGCACCGATGCGGGTAGTCATGGTCTCCAAGGCGTTTGTCGTCGACGCCTATCAGCGCAAGTGCGAACTCATGGCCGAGGCCGATCCCGACTTGGAGCTGACCCTCGTCACGCCGCCCAGTTGGCGCTGGGGCGCCCGCGTGTCCACCTTCAAGCCAGCCCACGTCCGCGGCTACGCGGTGGTCGTTGCTCCCATTGCCCTGAATGGATCCTTTCATCTGCATTGGTATCGCGGTTTGGGCGGACTGATCCGGCGCCTGCAGCCCGACATCGCCCATATCGACGAAGAGCCTTACAACATGGCCACCTGGCTCGCGTTCCGGGCTGCCCGCTCGGCCGGCGCGCGTCCGCTTTTCTTCACCTGGCAGAATCTGACGCGGGCTTACCCACCGCCGTTCAGATGGTTTGAGCGGTCCGTGCTGCGCGACGCGCGATGGGCGCTGGCCGGAAATGCCGCCGCCGCCGCCGTGATTGGCGCGAAAGGATACCGAGGCCCGACAACAGTCGTGCCCCAATTTGGGGTAGATGAGGAGATCTATCGTCCGCGTTCGGGACGACATTCGGATCGTTTTGTGGTGGGTTACGCCGGTCGACTTGATCCTGAAAAGGGCGTGGACACGCTGATTGAAGCCTGCGCCCCGCTGCGCGAAGTCGAAGTCCAGATTGCCGGCGCCGGCCCGGAACGCGAGCGGCTGGGCGCGCTTGCCGAGCGCCTCGCTATGACTTCGCGCACCCACTTCCTGGGGAGCCTTGACACCGCCGCCATGGTGGCGTTCTATCAGGGCCTCAACGCGTTTGTGTTGCCCTCGCGCAGCCGTCCCAACTGGGTTGAGCAGTTCGGGCGCGTGCTCATCGAGGCCATGGCCTGCAATGTGCCCGTGCTTGGATCCCGCAGCGGCGAGATCCCGAATGTAATTGGAGACGCTGGTGCGCTGTTTCCCGAAGGCGACATCAGCGCGCTGTCAGACGCGCTGCGAACGCTATTGGGGTCACCCGATGCGGCCCGTGCCATCGGCCAGCGCGGGCGTGAGCGGGCGGTCGCGCACTTCAGCATGCGCCGGATCGCCCTCGATACGGTCCGGGTCTATCGCGAAATGCGCAACTGACCGCCATTCACGGCACGCTAAAGGCAGTCTTATGTCCATCCAATCCGCACGGGTCATACTGGCGGCGTTGAATCAACTGGCTGAAGCGAACCGTGATCATTCTGGCGGGGACGTCGTCTCCGGCAGTGCCAATGGTCAGGCGTTCCGGCCGTGGTTCCGAGTGGAGGAAACTTCCGATGTTCTTTGATCCGATGTATCTTGTTTTTGCGTTGCCGGGGATCGCGCTGGCGCTCTGGGCGCAATGGAAAGTGAAGAGCGCGTACGCCAAGTATGCCAAGGTTCCGGTCGGGCGTGGCGTGACTGGCGTTGAGATGGCCAAACTGCTGATGCGCCAAACGGGTGTCACCGTTGGCGTTGAGGGTATACCCGGGCAATTGACCGATCACTACGATCCCCGCGACAAGACAATGCGGCTATCGGACAGTTCGCGGGCCAATTCGGTGGCATCCGTTGCGGTTGTCGCCCATGAGTTCGGTCACGCCATGCAGGATTCCGAGAACTATGGCCCGCTCAAGCTGCGCGGGGCTATTGTCCCAGCCGTACAAATAAGCGCATGGGTGGGTCCGATCCTGTTCTTCGTAGGCTTTGGGATCGTCGGAATCGGCAGCGCCATCGGGCAGTCATTGGCCTGGCTCGGTGTCGCCACGTTTCTGATTGCGGCTACCTTCTCGCTCGTGACATTGCCGGTGGAGTTCGACGCGAGCAGACGGGCCCTTCGGATGCTGGAAGCGACCTATGCGTTGGATCCAGACGAGCTTTCTGGGGCGAAGAAAGTGCTTGACGCGGCAGCCCTGACGTATGTCGCCGCAGCCGCGCAGTCACTCCTCACCCTGCTCTACTATGTCACGCTGCTGACCGGCGGTCGGCGGCGCGGCGACTAGGCATCACGCCGAAGGCTATAATCCACTGATCATGAATGCAGACACCACGCCTCCGGTGGCAACACCCGCCACGCCGGACCTTACCGGGCCTGCAACTGCCGAGAAACCCAAGACAAATTGGAAACTGCTTATTGCTCTCATTGGCGGTTTCATCATTGTCGCGGTATTGCTCGTGCTGGTGTTCTCGTTTCTGGCGTTTGACCCCGTTCGCACGGCGAACCTGCGTGACATCGTCATCATCGTGGCTGCATTCGCGGGCCTTGTGATGAGTCTTGTGATCGGCGCTATTCTGGCAGTTCTCACCTGGCAGATCCAATCACTGATCATGATGTTGCGCAACGAGATCAAACCAATGTTGACCAACGTCAATCAAGCGGTCAGCAGTGTTCGGGGCACGACGATGCTGATCAGCGACAATGTCGCAAAACCAACCATCAAGATCGCCAGTTGGATTGCCGGTCTGCGCGGGGCTGGCGACGCGCTTACGGCCAGGTTTTCAAATCGGAAGCGGTAACGCCGCCAAGTAAAGGAGAATATCAACATGTCAGACAGAGATTCGGGCGCCGAGATCGGCGCGTTCTTCGCGGGAGTATTGATCGGCGGGCTGGTCGGCGCAGCCACGGCCCTGTTACTTGCGCCTCAGACCGGTGAAGAGACACGCAAGGTGATCGGCAAGACCAGCGAAGAGTGGCGCGATCGCGCTCAGGACGTGCTGGAGGACGCCCGCGAGCGCGCGGACGCCACGATTGCCGATTCGCGCCGCCGGGCAGAGCGCATTCTTGACGAGGCCCGCACGAAGGCTGACGCCATCGTTGGCGAAGCCCGCGAACGCGTCGAGACCGTCATCGAGGATCGGCGCGCGCGCGGAAAGAAGGTTGAAGCCACGGCCCCAGCCGCGCCCGAGGCGCCCGCGGCCTAGCGCAGCGGCGCTAATCGGATTCGGACGTTGTGCCGCAGGCGTCCGCCATCAGGCGGACGCGCGGACACGTCCTTGCCGCGCGGATCGCATGCGATCCGCGCGGCGACTTTTTTCACAGCGTCAGTCCGGCGATCAGCACCGTTGCGATCAGCGCAATCAGCATCGCCGCGAGCAGGGCAGCCGCCAGGATAACCAAACCGACGGGTAGAACGCGCCGCGTGATACTGCCCGCGCTCAGGCGCGCCACAGGTGCCTTGCGTATCGGTTGCACTGGGTCGTCGTCGACCCCGCGCACCCGATCCTTCCAGAGGTCAGGGATCGCGCGCCAGACCAGCGCAACGCCGATGAGGGTCATTGGCGCAAACGCGCTCATCCACAAAAACCGCCCGTCGGCACTGGCCGTGGACCGGATCCAGGGCAGACCAAGACCCACAACGGCCAGGGCCAGACCCAGCACCCACATGCCCGTGCGGGCACGGCTCGTCCGGGGCTCCGCTCGGGACGGGCCCGGACCCGTCAAAGCCGACCAGATCAGCATAGCCCCAGTCACCTCGAAAAAGAGGGTGATGACCATGACTTCGGTCTGGTCACGGGCCGGAACGACAAAGGGAATGGAGGCGCCCATACCAAGCAAGGCCAGGCCAAATCCAGCCCCAAACCACATTCGCATGAGCAAATACTAACCCAGACACGGCCGTGAAGCCAATTCGGCTTCGGACGGTATAATCTCAATGCCTGTCAACTTTCAGTTTGATGGGGCTCAAAGAAGGCGAACGGAGATGGCAACTTCTGTGTCCGATGAATTGAATGACTCCACCCTCCACTATTTGGACGTAATCTATCGATTGACGTTGCGGGGCGATGCCGCCAACACAACCGAGATCGCCACGCGGATCGGGGTCACGCCGTCCGGCGCCAGCGTCATGCTGAAACGCCTGGCCGATCGCAAACTGATTGCACTCACGCCCTATCGCGGCGCGCTGTTGACCGCCACGGGCACACGGGCCGCGCTGCGCACGATTCGGCGGCACCGGTTGCTCGAGGCCTTTCTGCACGATGTCATGAAGTTTTCGTGGGACGAAGTCGACGTGCATGCCCATGCGCTCGAAACGGCCATCAATGAAGCCTTTGAGGATCGGATGGATGCGCTGCTTGGACACCCGATTCGCTGCCCGCACGGGCACCTGATCCCATCGAAGGAAGGTGTGCTCCCGCAGGTCAGCGATGTGCCGTTGTTGGACCAGAAGGCCGGCGCGCACGGCGTTGTGCGCCTGGTTGACACCGACAATTCGGACTGGCTGCGCTATATCGCCGAATTGGGTTTGCTGCCTGGGGCGCGTGTCACGATCAAGGATGTCGCGCCCTATGGCGGTCCGATCACGCTGATCAAGGACGCCGCAACGATCAGCCTGGGGCGCAACCTGGCCGAGCTCATTTCGATCGAAGTGATTTAGGCGGGTGCCGGTCCGGTACATGCAACGCAGGCGCCGTGGCAAATTGCCACGGCGCCTGCTTACATCGCGTCGTCGCCGCTACTTCTTAACGGCGGCGGTCAGCTTGTTCAACTGCTTCGCGAGGCGGCTCTTGCGGCGCGAGGCGTTGTTCTTGTGAATCAGGCCCTTGCCGGCGGCCTTGTCGAGCTTGCTGGCCGACAGCTTTTCGGCTTCGGCCGCGCCCGTTACGTCACGCGCGGCCAGGGCAACCCGGGTTGCTTTCACGGCGGTGCGGGCGCGCGAGCGATGAAGTTGATTGAATTGGGCCTTGCGGGCGCTGTTGCGAATGCGCTGCTTGGCGGATGCGGTATTTGCCACGTGTGTGTTGCTCCTAACGGCTGATTGAGAGGATCAGAGTCGCGTATTCAGGCGGGTGCGGATTATAACGCAGGTTGGGCTCAATGCAGAATCTGGGACAAGAACAGCTGGGTGCGTTCATGCTCAGGCGTGCTGAACAGCTTCGCAGGCGGCCCCATCTCCACAATATTGCCCTGGTCGAAGAAGCAGACCCGGTGCGCGACGTTGCGGGCAAAGTTCATCTCGTGCGTGACGCAGATCATGGTCATGCCTGATTTTGCAAGGTCGACCATGACCTCGAGCACTTCCTTGATCATTTCCGGATCCAGGGCGGAGGTGGGTTCATCGAACAGCATCACTTTCGGTTCCATGGCCAGGGCTCGGGCAATTGCGACCCGCTGTTGCTGCCCACCCGAGAGTTGACCGGGATATTTGTCCGCCTGCTCAGGAATCCGGACGCGTTCGAGGAGTTCCCGCGCAATCTTGCCCGCCCGCTCGCGATTCATCTTGCGCACGCGCATTGGGGCCAGGGTGATGTTCTCCAGAACCGTCAGGTGCGGAAAGAGATTGAAAGACTGGAAGACCATGCCGACTTCCGAGCGAATCCGCTCGATGTTCCGGACGTCGTGGGTGAGTTCTATGCCGTCAACGATGATTGTGCCGCGCTGATGCTCTTCGAGCCGGTTGATGGTGCGAATGAACGAGGATTTGCCTGAGCCGGAAGGGCCCATGACGACGACGACTTCGCCCCGCGCAACCGACAGCGTGACCCCCCGCAGGGCGTGGAACTGGCCGTACCACTTGTGCACGTCTACGCACTGGATCATCGCGGACTCCGGATTGGTGTTGGATTGGCTCATGAAAGCACCTAACGACGCGACGCAGACTGCGGCAGTTCGAGCCGGCGGCTGATGGCGCCCATAACGTAGCTAAAAATCCAGTAGATGGCGGCAACGAACAGGTAAACCTCACGCTGCGTGCCGATGAATTTCGGCTGGGCGAGCACGGTATTGCCGATGCCAAGCAGATCGAGCAGGCTGACGATGGTGACCAGCGAAGTGTCCTTGAAGAGCCCAATAAACTGGCCGACCAGGATCGGAACGACCATGCGCAGCGCCTGCGGCAGCACGATAAGCGTCATTTTCTGGGTGGCGGTCAGGCCCAGCGCATCCGCGGCCTCGAACTGGCCGCGCGGAATGTTTTGCAGGCCGCCCCGCACATTCTCAGCCATGTAGGCCGCGCTGAACAGGCTCACCCCCGCCATGGCTCGTATCACACGATCGATTTCGGGCCGGAAGCTGATCGGGCCAAATGTCACCCGATCCGGTAGAAACAGCGGCAGGATCAACTGGGCCATGAACAGAATTGTGATCAGCGGCACACCCCGGATCAGCTCGATATAGCCGATGCAAAAGGCCTTGACGACAGGCAGTTTCGACCGGCGGCCGAGCGCCAGGAGTACGCCCAACGGAAACGACGCCACGATGCCGACGGCCGTGATCAGCAGGGTGAGCAGCAATCCTCCCCACAAGTTCGAGCCGACGGTGGCGAGCAGCCCATCGGGGCCCAGGCCAGCCACCAGCACAAAACACACCGGCAGATACAGAATCCATGCCGGACCCACCAGCTTTCGCGCTCGAGCCGGCGCGCGCGCGGCGATCGCGTAACCCAACGCCCCGAGGGTCGACATGGCGACCAGCCAGGCCAAACTCGGCAGCATCAAACTGAAGCCCGCGACTTTTTCGGTGGCCGGGATGCTCAGCGCGCCCGGGAGCAGTCCGAGCAGGAGAAAAGCGGCCAGAATCGCCGCGCCCACCGCACGCTGGCGAAAGAGCCACAACCCCCACGAAACGCCGCAGATCAGGGCCAGAAGCAGCACGCACACCCAGACCCGCCAGACATATTCGATCGGATACTGTCCAATGGCAAACAGGCGAATGTTCTCAATGACGACCTGCCAGCGCGCTTCGGTGAGCGCCCAGGTCACGATTGGAATGACGAGGCTCAGCAGCAGGACGATCCCGAGGACGGTTACCGCCCCATCCGCCACCGAGCGGAACAAATTCTGGCGAAGCCAGCGCAGGATCGAGATCCGTTCGGTCAGAGGCGGGAGCGCTGCAGAAGTGTTCATCGCTCAATCAACCTGACCTTGTTGTTGTACCAGTTCATAAACAGGGATGTCAGCAGGCTGGTTGTCAGATAGATGCCCATTACGACCGCGATCATCTCAACCGCCCGTCCGGTCTGATTGATGATGACCGTCGAAATACTCCACAAATCCGGATAACCAACGGCCGCGGCCAGGGACGAGTTCTTGGTGAGGTTGAGGTACTGGCTGGTCAGAGGCGGAATGATTACTCGCAGCGCCTGGGGCAGGACGATCAGCCGGATCGACTGCATCCCGGTGAACCCCAGGGCCCGAGCTGCCTCGAACTGTCCGCGCGGGATGGCCTGCACGCCTGCGCGAATGACCTCGCCGATGAAGGCCGCCGTATAGATGACAAGCCCTGAGAGAATTGCGAACAGCTCGGGAGACAGGACAAAACCACCGTCGAAGATCCGGCCGCGCACAACGGGCAGGCTGAGGGCGCCGTCAAGCAGCCACGGAATGGCGACGCCGCGGTTTGAGACCAGGATCGGGCCGATCGAAAGCGCCTCGCTGATCTTCGGCAGGTTGAAGACGATGCCGCGATACCAGAAGACGAGAAACACCAGGAGCGGCACGTTGCGCATGATCTCGGTGTAGACCCGCGCCAGCCGGCTGATGATGAAATTGTGCGTAAGACCGGCGAGTCCGGTGATCAGGCCAAAGACAGACGCAAGGACAATCCCGACGCTGGCGACAACAAGCGTATTGACCAGGCCAACCTGAAACGCCTGCAGATAGTTGCTGCTCGCGGTGTACTCCAGAAACGAATCGCTGATGTCGAATCCGGCCCGGGTCGGCAGGAAGTCAAAGCCAATGGGAATATTCTGCCGGCGCAGGGCGCTGAGCAGATTTCCGAATAAGAACACGCCCGCGGCGATGACGACAACAACAAAGGCGACTTGGGCGAGAACGGCATAGGCGCGCTCATCGCGCCAGATCGGAATACGTGTCTTTTTTGTATCGCTCACATCGTCACCGTGCCGCAGGATTGATTTTGGAATACACGAAGGCGCGCGGCATCGCCAGGACTATCGTCCCAGCGACTGCCGCGCGCCTGTGATCCATACCTTCGCTTGCCGCTGTTATCTTCGAAACTAGCGGATCGGCGGGGCGTACATCAGCCCGCCCTTGTTCCAAAGGCTGTTGATGCCGCGCGGGATCGCGGTTGGCGTGGTCGGGCCAAGATTGCGGTCGTAGACCTCGCCGAAGTTGCCGACGCCCTTGACGATGTTGTAGGCGAACGCATTGTCCAGGCCGAGCTTCTTGCCCATATCGCCTTCAACACCGAGCAGGCGCTTGGTTTCATTGTCCTTGGTCGAGCCCTTAAGCTGCTCCACATTCTGCGACGTCACGCCATATTCTTCGGCCGCGAACATCGCAAACACCGACCACTTGACAATGTCAAACCACTGATCATCGCCATGCCGGACGGCCGGTCCAAGCGGCTCCTTGGACATGACAACATCAAGAATGACGTGGTCGGCGGGCTTCTTCAGCACCGAACGGCGCGAGATCAGGCCCGAGATGTCGGTGGTGTAGGCGTCGCAGCGCTCGGACTCATAGGCGGCGGTGGCATCGTCGGCGGTCTCGACGCTCAGCGGCTTGTAGTTGATCTTGCGCACGCCCATCTGATCGGCCAGATTCAGCTCAGTGGTTGTGCCCTTCTGCACGCAGATCGTGCGGTCCTTCAAATCCTCGAGCTTCGTGATCCCGCTCGCCTTGGGAACCATCATGCCCTGGCCGTCGTAAAACGTCACGGGCGCGAAGTTCAGGCCGAGTTCAGTGTCGCGCTGAAGCGACCAGGTCGTATTGCGGCTCAGCACATCGATGTCGCCGCTCTGCAGGGCGGTGAAGCGCTGCTGGGTGGTCAGATTCCGAAATTCGACCTTGGTGCCATCGCCAAAGACAGCCGCCGCCACCGCGCGGCAGACATCCACATCCAGTCCAGAATACTTTCCAGCCGAGTCAACGAAGCTGAAACCCGGGACCAGGCCCGACACGCCGCAAATGAGCTTGCCGCGCTCCGTGACTTTTTTGAGCGTGGCGCCGCTTGCGGCAACGACTGCCGCAGCCGGCGCTGCTGGGGCGGCTGTTGCGGCGGGCGCAGCCGGCGCGGACGGCGCGGCGGCGGCCTTCTCCACAACCCGGGTAACCTCCACGACGCGCGTGACCTCAACCGGCGCCGTGCTGCACGCGGACAGCGCCAGGGCGACTGCCGACAAAAGGACCGATCCAAGCTTGGTCTTCTTCATATATCTCTCCTATGGATGACGCTTTGGCCCTGCGCTGAGTTCTTTACCGGAAACAGGGTGCGGAGATTCTACATGGGCGGGCCGGGATGTCAAATTCGCCTGGCGGCTCCGAGAGGCGCCGCCGGGCAAATGGCGCATAATCAGCACTGGAGTTTTAGGAATGAAACCTGCTTGCCTGATCCGCCTTTTGCCGCTCGCCGCGCTCCTGGCCGCCTGCGCCAGCGCGCCCGGCGCCGGGCTTCCAACCGCAACGCCGGCGGGACCGCTGACTTCGCCGCTCCGGCCGACCGCGCCAGTCGCCGACAATACCGTGATCCGCTATGAACGGAGCGGCGGCATCGCCGGTCGCACGTCCTCGTGGACAATCTACGCGAGCGGACGGGTGGTGGACGGCGCTGGCGTCGAGACGAAGGCGGACCAGGCCAAACTCGCCGCACTTGTGACCATTGCTCGAGATCCGAAGACACTTGCGCTCACGAGCCCGGCCGGCCGCGGATGCCCGGACTGTTTCAAATACACGGTTTCGATCCAGACACCGGGCGCCAACGTCAGCCTGGTCACCTATGACGGCGTGACTAACCCGCCGGAACTCGATGCGCTCCTGCTGGCACTGGCGGAAGTGACCCGCTAGGCAGGCCCGCCAACCTCAATCGAAGTCGGCGGGCCGGGCCGGGTCATCCAGATGGGCGAAACACGCCGCAATCTGAGCGCGATTGGTGCGAGCCTCCGATAGCGCGGGGATTTCTTGGCGGGCAAAGAAGCCGCTGCCCAGAATCTCGTGATTCGCAGGCGCGGGCGCGCCCCCAACCAGTTCACAGGCAAAGATCAGCTTGTAGCCATGGTGATATGACAAGGGCCGGCCGTCATCGTGATTGCGATTCGCGTCAAAAACCCCGATCAGCGCTTTCGCGCGGGCTAGAAAGCCCGTTTCTTCCGCCACCTCGCGCTCGGCCGAGACTGATGGCGCATCGCCGACATCTGCCCAGCCGCCGGGCAGGCACCAGCGCCCGTCCGAACGCTCCCGGGCCAGGAGCAGCTTGCCGTCGCGGAAACAGGCCGCGCGCACATCCACCTTGGGAGTCGCATATCCGGGTTGGGCGGCGAACCAGCCATTGACCAGAACCGGATCGGCGCCCGTCTGAGCCGCCAGGATTTCGCCGGCCAGCGCGCGCAATTGGGCGTACCGCTCGCGGTCAAAGTCACTCTCGCAGTAGGTCAGGCCCGCCTGGGCGATCGCGTCGATTTTCCGCGCCCAACGCAGCCAGTTTGGGACCTCAGCCTGTGCGGGCCCGCCGGTCACCCCGCCACCGCCTGGATGAATTCGATCCGATTGCCAAAGGGATCGCGGGCCTCGAAGCGGTCGTAACCCGGGATTGGGATCGAGTCGAGCGTCGCGCAGCCGGCCGCCTCGAGCTTTGCCCGCCAGTCCGACAACGCGCGCACCTGCCAGGCGATGTGGGCCTTGGTCCGGGTTCGATCGACGCCCTCCTCCGTGCTGACGTGCAGTTGCTGCCCGCCAACCTCGGCCCAGAATCCGCCTCGATCCTTCAACGACTCAGGCTTGTGGATTTCGGGCAGACCCAGGAGGTCCAGATAGAAAGCCCGGGCGCGCTCAAGTTCGGCCGAGGAAACGCACACCTGCACGTGATGAATCCGATGGACCTGCGCGATCGCGGGCGGCCATTCGTGGCGTAGCAATCCCATCACCAGAATATCCTGATCGGCGCCGTCGCGGCGGAGGAACTGGCGCCAGCGCCCTTCCTCCACAAAACCCAGTTTGCGATACAGCGCGACCGCCCGCTCATTGGCGGCGAAGACAATCAACCCCACCCGATGCAGGTCCATCTCGCCAAAGGCGTGATTCAGCAACAGGGTCACCGCTTCGCGGCCGTAGCCCTTGCTCCAGTGGGCGCGGTCGCCGATGCCAACATGCAAATCGGCCGCGCGATGGGATGTTCGATAACGGTGCAAGCCAATCCGACCGATGACGGCGCCGCCATCGATGACCTGAATCGCCCACTCGATGGCCGTGTCGCGATAGGCCCACTTCTCGGTATCGGCGCGGGACTGGCGGGCCACCCGCGGCCTCGGCACGTCGGAATCAAACAGCCGCATCATGCCGGCGTCCTTGGACCAGCGCGCCATCAGGTCGCCGTCGCGCTCGGCGTCGATGGCGATCAGCCTGATCCGGTCGCTGGTGAGCTGATCGGAAAAAGTGATCATCGTGCCGCCTCCCACTCGGCCCGCAGCAGGCCCAGATTGACCTCGTCCCAGCGCCGGCCAAATCGAAACAGCGCCTCACGCTGGCGCGCTTCGACCTTGAATCCGGCGGCCGCAAAAAACGCCAGGGCCGCTTCGTTGTAGCCCGGCACGCCAACCGTAACCCGGCGCAGGTTCATCTCATCAAAGATATAGCGCAGGCCGAGGGCAAGCGCCTCGCGACCGTAACCATGGCGGCGATCCGCCGGCAGGCCGATCCCCAGCCGCAGCCAGGCATTCCCGGCACCCCACTCCGCCCAGATCACCAGCACGCCCACGAGCCGATCGTCGGCCCGCAGCCGAATGCGCAAGTCGAACTCGTAGGCATCATCCTCGTGATTCTTCTCACGCTCCTCGTAGCGTTTCTTGAGCTGATGGGCGGAGGTCGGCCGCTGCAACTCGACATTGAACAAGGCGAGGAAGTCCGGGGTATGCGACCAGACGGCCTCGACCTCGGGATCGTTGACCGGATCGAGGGCGGTCAAGCGGAGCCGCTCGCCCTCATAGATGTTGGCGTCATTCATGTGGGTTTTTGACGAGATCACCGTCCCCGCGCTTCGCGCGGGGACGGTGATCTCGTCAGAGTCATTGCGGTCATGTCTAGGGAAATAAGTAGGGTTGATTGGGCGCCTGGGTTGCTTCGATCCGTTCAGCGGCGATGATCGGGAGCTGCTGGCCGGCGTACTCGCCCAAACTGAAGCGGCCAACCACGCGCACCCAGGCATCGGTCTTGAGCGCCGAAGCATCGGCGGTCTCGACCAGCAAGGCCACTGGCGTCGCGTCGGCGACGCAGCAGCTCACCGCGAAGCGGGAGACGAAGAATTGATTCGGCTTGACCCGCGGATCGTGATAGACGAAGCCAATCACATCGACGGCCTGGCCGGATAGCGCCGCCGGATCTGGGCTGCGCGAAATATCGATCAGCCAGTCGATGATGCTGCGCTGCCCGCCTGACCGTTGGGCCACCGGCGCCGAACCCGCCCGCACCGGCGCGCCCAGGCCCAGTCCGCGGCCGGCCAACGCGCTTGCGCCCAGCGGCCGGGCCGGGACCAGCAAACCGAACACAATCGGCAACACCAGCAGTCCGGCCCCAAACACGTTGATCCGCCCATGGCCCGGCCATAGCGGCGAGGATTGGGCGGCCCGGTCCATCAGCCGAAAAACGACGGTCAGGGCCAGGGCTGAAAAAAGCAGGACCGCGACGAGGGCCAGCCAGGCGAAGCGCTGATTAATGTAGAAATTCAGTGTGCCAGTGTTGATTTTTACGGCAAACATCAGGGCCAGTCCGGCCAGGATGATTCCCTTGATCCAGGAAGTCGAACGATTGGTCATGACATCACCAGGCGAGATTCAGGTTGACGAAGACCCCGACGAGGAAGGCCATCGCCGCGGTCAAAAGGATGAGATAGAAGACGACACGGCGTTTGAAGACGCCCAGCAACATCAGGGTGCTCTTGATGTCGATCATCGGGCCGAACACGAGGAAGGCGATGATCGAACCGCTGGTAAAGGTATTGACGAAGTTGAGGGCCAGAAACGCGTCGACGGTGCTGCAGACCGAGAGCACAAAGGCCAGGGCCTGCAGGGCGACGACCGAAAGGACCATCCCTGAGCCGATGCCGAGCAACGCCTGCTGCGGCACGAAGGTCTGGAGCGCGCTGGCCAGCAGCGACCCGGCGACGAGATAGGGCGCCACGTCGAAGAACTCGTCAGCGGCGACGCCCACCGCGCGCTGTAGGTTGGCAAGGCGGCTGGCTGCGGGCGCGCTGGCCGGCGGGCCGCGGCGCGCGTCATCGGGCGGGCCGCCCGGTAAGCCGCCCAGCACCGGCCCAAGCGAGAGCGGCCGCATGACCCGGGCCAGGCCGGGTTGAAATGAAAACACCAGACCAACGACGACGGCGATGACCAGGGTAAAACCAATGCGTCCCCAGAACACCGGGCCAAAACCAAATGCCGCGAAGGTGCTGGCGATGACGATCGGATTGAGAACCGGGGCGCCAAGCAGAAACGCGATTCCGGCCGAAAGGGGCAAGCCCTTCTGGCACAAGCGGCGCACGACCGGGATGACCCCGCACTCGCACACCGGAAACACGACCCCCAGCAACGCGCCGACCAGGGTGGCCAGGAACCGGTTGCGCGGCATCACCCGGGCAATGTCCTCAGGCGAGATGAAGACCACAATCAGGCCGGATGCCAGCGCGCCCAGCAGAAGAAACGGGGCGGCCTCGATAAAGATTCCGAGAAAGACCGTGACGAAGTTCTGGGCGAGATCCGGCAGGGCCACGGCCGGCACATACACACCCAGCGGGACAAAATTGTCCAGGACGACGGTGCCCAGCACCAGCGCGAGAACAAGCCCACAGATGATCATCAACCGACTGCGCGTCATAGCGAGGCATTAAACCACTCCCGAGTGGAGGGCGGGCGGAAACGATCAACCGCGGCGTGGCCGCGGTTGATCGTTTCCGTCCACAAAGTTGCCTATCAGGCCGCGGCGTCAAGTGCCGCGGCAAAGATCCGCAGCGCCTCATCGATTTGATCGGCGGTGACCACCAGCGGCGGAATCCAGCGAATGACGTTCTGATACGACCCGCAGGTCAGCATGAGCAGCTTGTGGTCTGCGCAGGTCTTGACGATCTTGTCGGTCATCGCCTTGTCCGCGTGCCCATGCGCGTCGACAAACTCGGTCGCGACCATGCAACCCAACCCGCGCACGTCGCCAATCTGCTTGAACTCGGCTTGCAGCTTACGCAGCCCTGCCATGAGCTGCTCGCCGCGCGCCGCGCTGTTCTCGATGAGTTTTTCGTCACGCATGACCCGAATCGTCTCGGCCGCCGCGGCCGCAGAGACCAGGTTCGGGCCATACGTTCCGCCATGCGAGCCGGGCGTCCACTTGGCCATCACCTTGCGACTGGCGGCAACCGCACTGAGCGGCATGCCCGAGGCGAGGCCCTTGGCCAGGACCAGAATATCGGGCATGACCCCGGAATGCTCCAGGGCGAAGAACTTGCCCGTCCGGCCAAAACCCGTCTGGACCTCATCGAAGATCAGCATGATGCCGTATTCGTCGCAGATCGTGCGCAGCCCCTGCAGAAAGCTGTTCGGCGGGACGACGTAGCCGCCCTCGCCCAGGACCGGCTCCACCACAATGGCGGCGGTCTCCTGCGGCGCCGACTGGGTCTTCAGCAGGTAGCGCAATTGATCGAGGGCATAGCCGCAGCAGTGGCCGCCGTCGGTCGGGCAGGAAGCGCTCAGCGCGGCCCGCTCGGCGACGTCCATGGTGCGCTGCGCGACAGGGCAGTGGAAGCAGTGGGCGTAGGGCGCGCCAAAGACACCGGACGGCAGCGGTTGATAGCCTGCTCGATAGCTGGTCTTGCTCATCGTCATCGCCATGGTCATGTGGGTGCGCCCGTGAAAGGAGCCCTCGAAGGTGATGACATTTGTGCGGCCCGTCGCCTGTTTGGCCAGCTTTACGGATGCCTCGATCGCCTCGGCCCCGCTGTTGCTGAAGAAATAGGTGTCGATCTGGGGCGGCAGGATCTGGCGCAACTGATCGGTAAGGTCGAGCACAGCCTTGCCCGTGACAACGCCAATCTGGCCGTGGATCATCTTGGCTGCCTGATCCTGGATCGCCTTGACCACCCGCGGGTGGGCGTGGCCAGTGTTGGTCACCCCGATACCGCTGGTGAAGTCCATATACGTCTGGCCCTGGGTATCGTGGATGTAGATGCCTTCGGCATGATCGACGTCGATATCAAAGGCGCGCGCCCAGACCGGGGCGAGATTCTCTTTGCTCACGGTGAACTCCTTGGGAAAGTAGTCGATGGCGCCGATCAGACGCCGGTGGATTTGGCCAGAGTGACGCTGCCGACACCCGCCAGCGCGTTCTCATACAGCGATAAAACGAACAAGAGCGAGGACAACCGATTGAGATAGCGCACAAGCTCGGCATTGTCGATGAGGCCCTCGTGCAGCAAACGGACCACCACCCGCTCGGCCCGCCGAGTCGTGGTCCGGGCCAGATCGAGATACGCGCCAGGCAGGCTGTCGCCCGGCACAACAAATTCTCTGGGCAGCGTCACCAGGGCGGTCACGGCATCAGTCTCGGCTTCGAGCCAGGCGACCCGGGCCGCGTCGACTTTGCGGAACTGCGGCGCGGCCTGCTGGGTGGAAGCCAGCTCGGCCATCATGTGATACAGATCGCGCTGGGCCCGCAGCAGCAGCGCCCGGGTCAGCTCCGCCTGGGCAGAGGCGCGGGCGAGGCCCAGGGTCGAGTTGGCTTCATCGACCGTGCCATACGCTTCAGGCTGGGGGGTGTACTTCGCCACCCGCCCCTCGCCCAGCAGACCGGTGAAGCCATCATCACCCGTGCGGGTGTATAGTTGCGTGCCCATTCGCCCGATTGTATCCATGTATCCCGATAGCGAGATCCTCTTCCCCGCTTCCTGCATACCCGACTTGCGAAATGCGCGGACGGGCGACGCCTGGTCGAGCTGGTTGGATCGCCTGGCGAAACTGCCTGAAACCCACGAAGACGTGCTGGCGTTCTCGCTAATGGTCATCCGATCAGCGAACTGCCTGACCTGCGCCCCCGACAGCCACCGGGCCAATCTGGGCTGCTGCGCATGCTCGCGCCGCACCCTGCAGGGCTTCAAGGATGGCGAAGATGGCATCCATCGCGCGGTCGAGCGGGCGCGCAAAGAGATTCGGGCGCACTGACATGTCACTCATTCACCTGCCCAAACCCGAGCCAAACATTCACTCCCGGCGCCTGAAGGCGCACCTGCCCAACGACTACGAGGAGCTCTTCGTCAAAGCCGATGAGACGATCCGGAAGCTGACGGCCCCTTACCCGCGGGCCACCCGGATCTATGAGCTGCTGTCTTCCGATCCGCGTGTGCAGGCGAATTGGGAGATGTCGAATTACACGGCGGTCAGCAAGCTCAATTACAACGATCACGGGCCCATTCACGCTCGCGTCACCGCGTCATATCTCGCCCAGATCATGGTCCTGCTGCACGAAGCGGGGGTGCCATTTGACGTGGTCGAGTCGGGCACGGGCACATACGAGGACGCCTTTGTGGTCGGGATCGCGGGGATCCTGCTGCACGATATCGGGAACGCCCTGCATCGGCTGAACCATGAGCCGATGGGCGTGATCATGGGACAGTTGATTCTGGAGCGCACGCTGCCCCGCCTGTATGGCGATTCCGAACGCATGCAGTTGATCGAGAACTTCATTCTGTCGGCAATCCAGTGCCACGATATGAACCCGCCCCCGCTCTTTATGGAAGGCGCCGTCGTCGCCGTCGCGGACGGTTGCGACATGAGTAAAGGGCGCGCGCGCATGCCCTTCGACCTCGGCAAGATCGACATCCACGCGGTGTCGGCGCTCTCGATCGAAGCCGTGCGCATCCTTCGGGGCGAAAACATGCCGGTCGAGATCCACGTCGATATGAGCAACTCGGCCGGCATCTTCCAGGTCGAAGAGATCCTGGTCAAGAAGCTCAACCTGACCCCGCTCAGGCAATACGTCACGGTCAAAGCCAGCACAATCACGCCCGGCGGCCGTGACCAACGGATCGTTGACAGCGTCATCCTGAAGGACGGGCGATTGCGGCCGCTGTAGACCGGCGGCGGGCATCCCCGCGCAATCCGAATCATGAACAAACCCGCATTCGACCGCTTCTATCGCTACGCCGAACTCACCGATCTCCTGAATGCGCTGGCTGGCGCGCATCCAGACCTGTGCGCCATCACCTCAATTGGACGCAGCCACGAGGGCCGCGAGATTTGGATGGCGACCCTGACCAGCGCCAAAACCGGCCCGGCCTCAGACAAGCCCGCATTCTGGGTGGACGCCAATATTCACGCGACCGAAGTGTCGCCATCAACCTGCGCGCTGTATGCGATCTACAAGGCGTTGAGCGGGTATGGCAGCGATGCCCAACTCACCCGGCTGCTCGACACCCGCGCGCTGTACATCGTGCCGCGGGCGAACCCGGATGGGGCCGAACTCTTCCTCGATGAGCGCCATCGCCGCATTCGGTCATCCACCCGGCCCTACCCGCTCAAGGAGCGCCAGGACGGTCTGCACCTTGCCGACATCGATGGCGACGGGCGCATCTTGTCGATGCGGGTGCGCGATCCAAATGGCCCGTGGAAGGCCCATCCCGATGATGCGCGCCTGTTGATTGCGCGAGACCCGGCCGGCGGCGACAGCGGGCCGTTCTATCGCATCCTGCCCGAGGGCGAGATTCAGAACTACGACGGCGTCACGATCAAGCTCGCCCGCCCGCTGGAAGGCCTGGACCTCAATCGGAACTTCCCGGTCGAGTGGGCGATCGAGAGCGAACAGCCCGGAGCCGGCCCATATCCAACGAGCGAACCCGAGGTGCGGGCGATGGTCCAGTTCATCGTCGACCACCCGAACATCACCGGCGCGATCACCTTTCACACCTACAGCGGGGTGTATCTCCGGCCGTATGGCACACGGGCGGATGACACGATCGCGACCTCCGACCTGTGGACGATGCAGGAGATCGGCAAGACCATCACGAAGCTGACCGGCTATCCGGCTGTGTCGGTATTCCACGACTTCAAATACCACCCCAAGGAAACCATCAAGGGGGTCTTTGACGATTGGCTATACGACCACCTCGGGGTGTATGCCTGGACGTGCGAGCTGTGGAGCCCGCAGCGCATGGCCGGGATCGATATGAAGAAGCCAA
>Ga0073902_10000503_pt1 | contig 23224 bp, 16 predicted proteins | sample KloWWTmeKNB19Kit_FD_66667 | JGI IMG/M metagenome (GOLD analysis project Ga0073902, IMG submission 66667) | Active sludge microbial communities from Klosterneuburg, Austria, studying microevolution and ecology of nitrifiers - Klosterneuburg... | ecosystem: Engineered > WWTP > Aerobic digester >...
CGACCAGCGCCACTGCGCCGGCGGCGACGATCACGCCGCTGTTGCTGACCAAGTCATTGCGCGAACAAAGCCACGCCGAGCGCAGATTGATGTCGCGATCACGATAGCGATTGAGCAGCAGGAAGCAACTGAGGTTGGCGATCAATGCGACGGAAGCAGCCGCGGCCATCACCGGCGCGGTCGGCGTGACGTCGCCCAGCAAGCGACGCACAACCTCGACCAGCACCAGCAGACCGAACGCGGCCTGGATTGCACCTTTGAACAGTGCGGCACCGGCGCGCCAACGCAGCGAGCGACCGACGACATACAGACTCAATGCGTACACCGAGGCATCACCGAGGCTGTCCAACGCGTCCGCCTGAAGCCCGCTGGAGTAAATCCAGGCACCGACGGCAAACTCACCGGCGAACAGCACCAAGTTGATCACCAATACGATGACCAGCACGCGTCGCAAGGCAACGTCCGTCGAGGCAGTGAGTTGGTCGGCTGTCGCGTGGCAGCCGCAGCTGGTGGTGGATGTCTTGCTCATGGTTTGGCATGCTAAACCCTGTAGCAACTACAGGGTCAAGCGATGAAAATCGGAGAAGCCGCCGCCGCCAGCGGCTGTCACTTGGAAACCGTCCGCTACTACGAACGGATCGGCTTGCTACCGAAACCCCATCGCACCGGAAGCGGCTATCGCGCGTACTCCGACGACGATGTGCGCCGCCTGCGTTTCATCACGCGGGGACGTGAACTGGGCTTCAGCCTCGACGAGATCCGCAGCTTGCTTCAGCTGAGCAGCGACCCGGGTCTATCTTGCAGCGAAGTCGATCAGCTGGCGCGAACGCATCTTGGCGAGATCGAGCAGCGCGTGAAGGAACTCAACCGCATGGCCAAGGAACTGCGCCGAACCATCGTGACCTGCAGCCAGGACCAGCGTAAAGATTGCGCGATTCTGGACGCGCTGTGGTGCGAAAAATCGCCGACAACTAACTCTGCACCAAAGCCGCGGAAAAGTCGGGCGATGACCGATGTACATTCGTGAGCGAGCAACCAGTCGTATCTCGTGATCCCACGTTCCGAGCGAACGTGGATGACCAGCAACTCCTCCGGTCTCAACCGGCACAGTGGGGCAGATCGCTCCGGAACATGGTCCAGTTCAGTCCAGCGCCCGCACTTTCAGCTCGGAGTGGGATCGATCAAGTGCCGACGATGGCAGAGTTCGGCCAGTCGCGGCCTCTTATCTGGACGCGCAGTGCCTACGCCTCAGGTCCAGTTGCCCCACGCATACCGCCTGACCCATCCGCCGAGCATCAGTGAATCCCTGATGCACCGTATCGGTACCCGCTCAATCCGATCCACTACGATCGGCATATCGTGGCATGGCGCATTGACAACAACAGGTGGAGTGATCGGTGTATCTGGCGCAGCTCAACATCACCAATTTCAGGAAACTGAAGAAAGCCGAGTTGAATTTCCAGAAGGGACTGAACGTCCTTGTCGGTGCCAACAATGCTGGAAAGACAGCAGTCGTGGACGCACTGCGCGCCCTGTTAGCCGGACACGACGACCCCTTCCCTCGGCTGGACGCCGAAGACGTGCATCGGCCGAAGGATGGCAGCCCCGATGGCGACATCGTCTTCCAATATGTGTTTCGCGACCTCGGCGCGGACGACGAAGCCGACTTCCTCGCAGCATTGAAGCCTAGTGCGGCAGGAAAAATGGAAGCGCACATCACTATCCGCTACTCGGAAGCGGACAAGACCGGGCGGCTGCGCGCCAAGCGCTGGTGCGGCGACCATGAGGATGTGGGCCTGACCACGGACATGATGGAAAACCTGCGCGGCGTCTATTTGCCGCCGCTGCGCGATGCGTCCCAGGGCCTGAAACCCGGCCGAACCAGCCAGCTTTCGCGCCTGTTTCAGTTGCTTACCGACGACGCTGGCAAGAAGGGCATCAACACTGCATTGAAGGAACTCGACGAAGCGCTAAAGAAGCATCAGCCAGTCATCAGCACTCACTCGGCGATCAAGGGCCGGCACGGCGCGATGCTCGGCCCGCAACTGGCGCAGGCACTGGAGCTCGGTTTGATCGGCAGCGATGTCCAGCGCTTGGCGTCGCGACTGTCACTACTGGTGGACTCTTTCGATATCGAGCAGAACGGCCTAGGCTTCAACAACCTGATCTTCATGGCCGTGGTGCTCAGCGAGCTGACCAAGAACTCCGACGCCAGCTTCCGCAGCCTCATCATCGAGGAGCCGGAGGCGCATTTGCATCCGCAGCTGCAGGCGGTATTGCTCTGCTACCTTGAGTCGATCAAGGCCGTCGACGGCGAAAAACCTGTGCAGTTGTTCGTCACCAGCCACTCGCCAAACTTCGCCAGCATCGCCCAACTCGACAGCCTGGCCTGCCTGGTCGACACCGGGGCCGGGGTGGAGATCTTCTTTCCACGCGCGATTACTTTTGGCAAGGGCAAGCGCGAGAAACTGGAACGATATCTCGACGTGACCCGCGCCGAGCTGTTCTTCGCTCGCAGGGTGATCTTTGTCGAAGGTGCTGCCGAACTGATGCTCGTGAGCGTGCTAGCCGAGAAGGTCGGCTACAAGCTGCGCGAGCACGGTGTCAGCCTGATAAGCGTCGAAGGACTGAACTTCGACTCATTCCTGCCGCTGTTCGGCGCAAACGCATTGAAAATCCCGGTGGCCATCATCACCGATGCAGACCCTGCGGCCGAAGACGAGGCGCCGCAGGCGCAGTACCCCGCTATTGGGGACTCGGTACAGGTATCGGCCAACACGGCAAAAATGAAGAAGAGCGAGGACGACTTCGTAAAGGTCTTCCACGGGCTCAAAACGCTCGAGTACGACTTAGCCCTGCACGCCGATAACCGCGTCGCGATGCTGATGGCCCTGAAGGAATTGCACCCGAAGATTGCCGAGACCGTCGCCGCGGCGGTCGAAGCTGCTCAAGACGATGCGGCCAAGGCACGTGCGCTGTTCAGCGGCATGTTCGAGCGCCCTCAGAACAACGTGCAGAAGGGTCGCTTCGGCCAGACACTCGCACAGGTATTCGCCGATGGCGCCGCCTGCGCGGTTCCCGACTACATCAGCAACGCGATCGTCCATGCGTGTCAGGCCGGGACAAATGCGCCCACCGCTACTGTGGCCCCTGCTGAACAATGACCCATGTGTCCACCGAACAATTGCAGATCATCGGTTCACCGCTCGCACCGATGTCCGTAATTGCCTGCGCCGGCAGCGGCAAGACATTCACTGCAGTGCGGCGTCTGGCGCAGATGCGCCGGCAACTCGGCAACAACCGCGGCCGCGTCGCTTTACTGTCGTTCTCCAACGTCGCTGTAAATACGTTTAAGCAGGAGTACAGACAGCTAACACTCGAAGCGCCGGTAGGGTCCTGCCACGACCGGGTAGAGATCGACACGCTGGACAGCTTCATCACTAGCAACGTGCTGCGTCCACACGCTTATCGGACGATGGGCGCGCAACAGGCAGCATTTCTCGTGATGGGCGGAGAGGCGTTCCTGAATGGCTTCAAGTTCAATACCGACACGTACCCACGCGAGATCACGACGATGCAACTGGGTGTCGACAATGGCGAGTTCTACTTCTACTACGCCGACAACGACAAGGCACGAAGACTCAACACCGTTTATGCATCCGGCATCGTCAGTCGCCTTGGCCGGATCGGCGCCTATACGCATAACCTTGGCCGCTATTGGTGCCATCGCACGCTGGCGGACCAGCCGGCAATCCTTCGTGCCTTCGCTCACCGCTATCCACATATCCTGATCGACGAAGCCCAAGACATTGGTTCGGCACATGAGGCCATCGTCGAACAACTGATCGGAGCGGGTTGCCAGATATCGTTGATCGGTGATCCGAATCAGGGCATCTACGAGTTCGCCGGCGCAAACGGCGCTTTCCTGACCCGCTACGGCCAGCGCCCGGAAGTCAATGCCCTGAGCCTGACCAGGAACTATCGGTCCGTACCGGCGATTTTGGACTTGGCCAACCGACTGTCGACTCGCGCGGATACGGCAGACCGGGCTGCACCAAGCACAACGCACGGCGCCTTCTTTGTGCCGTACCGCAATGCCGATCGGGAAAAACTCGTTGCCGCATTCCAGACCTCGGTAGCAGCTTTAGATCTGAAACCCTCGCGATCGGCCGTACTTTGCCGCGCCCGCGACATGGCCGATCGGCTCGCCGGAAACCGGGGCGCCCCCGGCCAGGGAACTGTGAAAAGCCTCGCCCAGGCGGCGATCATCCGGGACCACAAGAGAGATTTCCTCGGCGCGTACAAGCTGGCAGCCACCAGCATCGTCGGTCTGCTGGCCGATCCGCCGCAGGGACTCGTCGCCAGGATCACCCAGCCTTCGCACTATCCCGACGATCAGCTGCTGCGCCGGCTCGTCTGGACGTTCACCCGCAACCCAGATTCGGGCTTGCCCGCGGCAACGTTGCCGGGAGACACGCATTGGCACCCTCAGTTGCTGGAAAGGACGAAAGTGCTGCTGGCAGCGATTGAACGAGATCATGGACTTGCGAGCGCCGACAATCTGGGCAACAAGCTGTCCAGGCGAGGCTTGACCAATGCTCCGCTTATCGCCGCCGCGGATCTCGTCGTCGAAAATGACCAGACGCGTATCCGTGTCGACACAGTCCATCAGGCCAAAGGAGAATCCCTAGATGCGGTCCTATATATGGCAAATCGAGAACATGTGGATGCCCTGCTCGCCGGCGTGGGCACCGAAGTTGGACGCATTGGTTATGTCGCCGTAACCCGAGCGCGAAATCTCCTGTGGCTTGGCGTGCCGGCGAACGCGCTGGATGACTTGCGCCCAAAATTACTCGCTTGCGGCTTTCTGGAAGCCGGTGCAGTGGTCTCGCTTGGCGACCGCTTGTGAGTGTTGGATGTCTTCCCGTCCGCCTAAGACGGTTTCAATGTGAACGACTGGAAACGTTGGGTCTTCGTGAGTCGGTCAATTGCGGTCCGTCGGGGTCTAACGAGATCTGGGCGATTCAATGACGCGTCGGTTGGATCCGATCGAAAGATTGTCGGGGCCGATCGCACTTTCCCCCGCTCCTGAGCCACCCAATTCGTGCGCCAAAAATCTCTGATTATGGATGCGTGTGCCGATGACTATCTCCGTCGACGTTGAAATTGAGTCAGTCGAGACTTGGCCCCTTGAAGTCTATGAATTGACGACACAGAACCGCGATCTGGTCATCCGATATCAGAGCGAGCGACGTCGAATCGATCAACTTGCTCGGGATGACGTAATGGCCCGCATCAATCCTCCGGCCAACGAGTACTCCGACGCGTACAGATCATTGGTCCGTCAAATAGATGCAGGCCTCGCTAGGCACCGAATTGTCGGCTATCACTGCACACGGCTGACTTCGAGCGAGATAGCCGCGATCTTGGGAAGCGGACTGAAGGTCCTCTCTGCAGAACTCGTACGTGATCGCCTAGATCGATGTGTGGCCGAAAGGCAGTTGACGCAGTCGCAGAGAGAATTCTTGGGCCATAGCAAGAGTCTCTGCGACGGTCTGAACAACAAGATCGGCACTCGGTCAGGGCTCGTTTGGTTCTGTCCGAAACGTTCGGCGCTCACCGATTCGTCGGGTTTCTATCGGCTTTTCCGATCCTGGGGAGGTGAGGCGTTGTATTGGGGGCACGAGGAAAACCACGCCATTTACCCAGTGCTTGCTCGCATAGGCACACCAACGATCGTGAAGTGCGCTATTCCGTTTCGGACGGGTGCTTGCGTCAAGACTTTCGCAGAGCACTTCCTATCCCAATCGGTGGCGAACGAGATCGACTATGCCGAGCCACGCGCGAGTTTCGATCTCCACTCGAAGAATGACGTACCGCCGTCTGACGTTCTAGACATCGTTCAGTTTTCCGATTCGCGCTTTGAGAAGCTGACTCGATACTCGAGTTGGCCCGAATGCCACGGCATAAACGTTTCGGACTGACAATGGCAAACAGTAGAGCGACCTGGGCATCCGCATAGTTGAGGGCACTTTGGTCGACGTGGGTCGTTCGAAGACGAGGGACCCTCTGATCTCCTTGTGGCGCAACAACGTCGGCGTCAGCCGAATTGACGATCGTCTTGCTCCGGCACGCGGATTTCTCGCAGATGAAGTTCGCCTGGGACAATTTTGGGACAGTTGCCAGTGGCGATAGGTATCTGGCGATCGAAAGTCGTCGATACTGATATTCATTGAATTCAAAGACATGTACGCCAACCCATTGATCTAAAAGGGGTCTGATCCGCTTTCACACGGCAGGGGTCACAAGTTCGAAACTTGTACCGCCCACCAGTTCAAAAAAAACCTGCCTGTTGGCAGGTTTTTTGTTTTATGGTCAGCACCTTTCGCGAATCGCCCGAGGGCTTCATGGCCGCATCCGCTTCATCTGGCAGCAACAAGCTCACTCTGTGGATATTGGTCGCACTGTTCCTCGGCGTCATCGCCGGGCTGGCGATCTATTTCAGCGGCATCGACACCGCGGAACCGGTCCGCTATCTCGGACTGGTCACGACCATATTCTTGCGTTTGATCAAGATGATCATTTCGCCATTGGTGTTCGCGACCTTGACGGTCGGCATTGCCAAGATGGGTGATGTCGGCGTGATCGGTCGACTCGGACTCAAGGCGATGTTGTGGTTCGTCGGCGCCTCACTGATGTCGCTCAGCCTCGGTCTACTGCTGGTGAACCTGTTCCAACCTGGATTAGCGCTGGATCTGCCGCTACCCGACGTCGCGGCAAGTTCGGGTGTCGCCGCCTCGTCGATGTCGCTGGCCGACTTCATCACGCATCTGGTGCCGATGAGCATCGCCGATGGCATGGCGAAGAACGAGATCCTGCAAATCGTCGTGTTCTCGATCTTTTTCGGCATTGGCTGCGCCGGCGTTGGCGACAAAGCCAAGGTGCTGGTGGATGCGCTCGAAGGCCTGTCCTACGTGATGCTCAAAGTGACGATGCTGGTGATGGCGTTCGCACCATTCGCCGTATTCGCAGCAGTTGCCGCCGCGCTCGCGACGAGCGGCCCTGGCATCTTCAAGACCTATTTCTTGTTCATGATCGAGTTTTATCTCGGCATCCTGTTGCTGTGGGGCCTGCTGTTCGGAGCTGCCAGCTTGGTGATTGGCCGCCGTGCTGCGGCGCTGTTCTGGGCAGTGCGTGAACCGACCTTGCTGGCGTTTTCGACGGCCTCAAGCGAGGCGGCCTATCCGAAAACATTGTCGCAACTGGAAAAGTTCGGTTGCAGCAATCGCGTCGCATCGTTCGTCCTGCCGCTCGGTTATTCGTTCAACCTCGATGGCTCGATGATGTATTGCACCTTTGCGGTGATGTTCATTGCTCAAGCCTATGGCATCGAACTCAGTGCGGCGCAGCAAATCACCATGCTGTTGGTACTGATGGTGACCTCGAAAGGCATGGCAGGAGTGCCGCGTGCATCGCTGGTGGTGATCGCCGCCACGCTTGCGCAGTTCAACATTCCCGAAGCCGGCCTGCTGCTCCTGCTCGGCATTGATCACTTCCTCGACATGGCGCGATCGGCGACCAATGTCATTGGCAACTCGGTCGCGACCGCCGTCGTCTCAAAGTGGGAAGGACAATTGCGCAGCGAGGCCGAAATTGCCGATGAACTCGCCAACGCTACCGCTCCGACGTTGCCGCATCAGGCGATCTGAGACTCCCTTGCCCGGATTGTCAGGGAATACGGCGCGGGCGAGTCACGCGAATCTGCCACGTTGGCATGTCCGCAGGCGCGCCTCGGCGAAGTCTAGGCCGAATCGGAATTCTCGGGCAGCAGACACGGATCGGCGGGATCAATTGGAGTGACGCGGCGCGGCTTTTTGCCTTCCAGAGTTTTCTGCCAGGCCTCCAGATGCGGTAGCGCGCGCAGCAGTTTGCTCGATGGATCAACAATGACGATGTCGTCCCGCGTCACGGCAATGCGCGCCGAACCAGTGACCAGATCCAGTACCTGCAAGGTATCGTTGACGCGCACCTCTACCGGCATCGGGAAAGGCTTATCGGCCATCACCTTCCAGCGCAGCGACATTCCGTTGTCGTCGCGCGCAATCACCAGTTCGGGCAACGCCGCCTGAAATAGATAGACATCGAAAAACCATTGCAGATCACGACCGGAGGCCGCATTCACATCAGCGATGAAGTCACGAGTCGAAGCTATCCGCGGTACGAATTCACCTGGCTTCGGTGTCGAGGTGCCATAGACCAGTCGACGTGTCGCATCGAAGAACGCCGCGTCGCCGATCATTGCCCGCAACGTGTGCAAGACCAGCGAGCCTTTGACGTAAATATCGCCACCCGGCCCATGCTCCGGGTGGTAGACGATGTGCTCACATTGGCTGCGTCCGGAAACGATCGGGAATTGGTTGCGTAGCGTCTTGCGTTGCTCAAACAAACGCGCGAGATAGGCCATGTCACCGTGCAGCCACTGCGTGTATAGCGGCTGCATGTAGGCGCCGAATCCTTCGTGCAACCACATGTCGTCCCAGTCAGCATTGGTCAACTGGTTGCCGAACCATTCATGCGCGAATTCATGCTGTAACAGCCAGTCGAAGCCGTATTCATCGAGCTTGTATTCATTGCCGTAGGCATTGATGGTCTGGTGTTCCATGCCGAGATGCGGTGTTTCGGAAACGCCCATCTTCTCGTTGCCAAATGGATACGGACCGATCATCCGCTCGAAAAAATCGAGCATGCGTGGGAACTCGGCAAACAGCTTGCGCGCGCCGTCCTCACGTTCCGGCAGATACCAGAAATGCAGTGGAATGGTGTTGCCGTAACGACTGCGATATTCACCTTCGAGATGCGCATAAGGCGCGATATTGAGCGCGATCGCATAGGTATTCGGATGCTCGGTACGCCAGTGATAAGTGCGCCAGCCAACTTGTTCGGTCATGCCAAGGTCAATGCCATTGCCGGCAACGACCAAAGGTGCCGGCACACTGATGAATTGCTCGACCACGGCCGGTTCCGCCGTTGGATGATCGATGCACGGCCAGAACAGATCACAGCCCTCACCCTGCACCGCGGTCGCGATCCAGTCGGCGCCACTCGGCGTCTTGCTCCAGACGAATCCGCCGTCCCAAGGCGCATGTTCGGCCACGCGCGGCGCGCCGGAATAGCGAATTCGGATCGCAAACGGCACATCCACGAGTGTCGGCTTCGGCAACTCGATGTGCAGGCGTCCTTCGGGATTACGCCAGCGTGCCGGCTCAAGCGCGCCACCATCAACCTCGATGGAACTGATTGCGTAGCGCCGATCGAGATCGAGGTCGATGGCAGCGAGCGCGCTACGGGTCTGCAAGTTCAGCGTCACGTCCCCCGCAATGCGCCGATGTTTCGGATCGACGCGCAAGCGCAACACGACGGCATCAATCCGCGTCGCGCTTTGTTCACTGGTTCGCGGCGCCCCGGACGCCATCGTCAGCAGGCTGGGCTGATCGCGTTTCGCACTGCTGGCACACCCGGACAGCAAGATCGCGAAAACGATCCACGAAAGAACTCGATTCATGACGCGCTCCAGAAGGACCAATCGCGAGCGTCGATCGTGCCGCACACCGCGTCAAGTGGCGGCAGCGTCTACTGTGCCACCGCGATCGGTCATGTCGCAGCGAGTTCGCGCACCGCCGCTGGAATATCCGCAGCGCTGGTGACTTGCCTCAGCCGCGGCGAAGTGACATCGAAGCCATGACCGGCTTCCATCGCCCACAGCAGGTGATATGGCACATAGACCGCTGCGGCGCCCAGCGCCAACACCGGCGCGATGTCCGAACCTGGTGAGTTGCCGACCATCAGGAATCGCGCCGGTTCGATGCCGACCTCATCCAGCACACGCTGATAGGTCGGTATGTCCTTCTCGCTGACAATCTCGATGCGATGGAACCAACCACTCAACCCGGATCGCGCGATCTTGGCTTCCTGGTGGAACAGGTCGCCCTTGGTGATCAGCAGCAAGGTGAAATCCGAGGCGACGTCGGCTACGGCCTCGACGATGCCCGGCAACAACTCGACCGGGTGTTCAAGTACGGCGACGCCAAGTTCGACGATGCGCTGGATATCAACGGCGCTGATACGCGCATCGGTCATCGCGATCGCTGCCTCGACCATCGACAAGGTCATACCCTTGGCGCCGTATCCGAAGCGCTTGATGTTGCGCCGCTCGACATCCAGCAGGCGCGCATGCACGTTCGCATCGGCAACATCGATATAGCTGGCGAGCAATGTTTCGTAGGCCGACTGCGCAGCACGGTAGTGGCCTTCGCTATGCCACAGTGTGTCGTCGGCGTCGAAAGCGACGTGGGTGATCATGTCTGTACAAGCTTCAACGCGGCCTCAAGCACGGTCGCATCGGTCGGCAGGATCAGGTTTGCGGCACCGGCCAGCGGCGTGTAGGTGTCGTCGCCGACGACACGTACCAGCGGTTTGGCACCGTGTCCGCCTTCGACGATGGCGGTGATTACACCTTCGCCGATGCCGGCGCTACGGCGGCCTTCGTCGAGCACCAAGATACGATCGCAGTCGCCCGCGTGTTTCGCTATCGCAGCGGCATTCAGTGGTTGTAGCCAGCGCAAATCGACGACCCGGGTGTTCTTGCCAGTCTGCGCCTCGACCGCCTTCGCCGTGCGCAACGCAAAAGGGACGCCGTTTCCGAAGGTGACGATCAACAGGTCCTTCGCCTCGGCGTGATAGACCCGCTCGGCACCGAGCTCCAGCGCCTGATTCGGGGCTGGATACGGAAACGACCACTGTGCATCGCCGGCGTCGTAAAGGTCTTTGGTCATGTACAGCGCGATCGGTTCGAGAAAAACGCAGACACGGCCATCGACCTTGGCCAGCGCGGTCAACGTGCGCAACATCATTGCGGCATCATCGCCTCGACTCGGACAACCGACGACCAAACCCGGGATGTCGCGCAGCGCTGTGACCGAATTGTCGTTGTGGAAATGCCCGCCGAAGCCGCGTTGGTAACCGAGACCAGCGACGCGCATAACCATCGGATTGCGGTATTGGTCATTGCTGAAGAACTGCAGTGAACAGGCTTCACCGCGAATCTGGTCGCAAGCGTTATGAAAGTAGGCGAGATACTGGATCTCTGGAAACGGCAGCATGCCCATGTTCGCGAACCCTTGGGCCAAGCCGAGGATCGTGGTTTCGTCGAGCAAGGTGTTGAACACGCGGTTTGACTTGAACGCCTTGTGCATTCCCTTGGTCACCGTGTAGACGCCGCCCTTCTGGGCAACATCCTCACCGAACAGCAGCGTCTCCGGATACTTCGCGAACAAGTCGTGCAACGCTTGGTTGATCTGAATAGCAAGATGTCGCGGCGGCAGGTTTTCCGGCAATTGCTTTTCCGAGCCGAACACCTTGATGCGCGTTTCCACGTCGGCCACTCGCGTCGCCTCAGCGTTTACCTTGTCCGGCGAGTACGGCGCTAGCGGGCGCATGACCTCTTCTTTGCTGGTGAGCTTTGCGGTCTTGTCGGCATGTTCCGCCGCGGCCATGCACTTACCGCGAATCGCCTCGTACTGTGCGAGCAATTCGTCCTTCGATAACAACCCGGAAGCGAGCGCGATTTCAGCTGAGCGCAGTAGCGGATCGGTCGCCTCAACGGCGAGCAGTTCCTCGATCGCGCGGTATTCGATTTCGAAATCGGTGCCGGCATGGCCCATGATGCGCGTGGTACGTAGGTGCAGGAAGGTCGGGCGGCGACTACTCCGACAATGCAGCACCGCCGCCGCGACTTGCTCGTAACCTTCGGCGATGTCGAGACCGTTGGCGTAGAAGTAGTCGAGACCGTGGCGATCGCGGAAGGCATTGCCGACCCATCCGCCCGGCGTCTTGGTCGAGATGCCAATGCCGTTGTCTTCACACACGAACAAGACTGGCGCCGGCAACCCTTGATAGGCCGTCCACTGCGCAGTATTGAACGCGCATTGTGCGGTCGCGTGATTGCTGGAGGCGTCCCCAAACGAACAAATCGCGATCGAGTCGGCGGGAATCGGCAACCGGTGGCCAATGCGCTTGGCGGTCTCAATGGCGACGGCAGTACCGAGTGCCTTCGGCAAATGCGAGGCGATGGTCGAGGTCTGCGGCAATACCCACAATGGCTTCGAACCCCACACTTTGTGGCGTCCGCCGGACGCTGGATCGTCCTTGCTGGCGGCGAAACTCAGTGCCGAGTCCATGATCGGGTTCATGCCCGGCAACTTGCGGAAACGCTCGGCCATGAAGCCGCCTGAGCGGTAGTGCAGGAAGGCCGGATCAGTGTGGCGCGTAAGTCGCGCGACCATGGCATTGCCTTCGTGACCGGATGATCCGATCGTGTAATAAACCTTGTTTTGCACGCGCAGCACGCGCGCCATCAAATCCAAATGGCGCGACACCAACTGCGACTCGAACAACTTCAGAAAATCATCGGCACTGCACAGGCTGCCGGGGAGCACGGGTTGGTCTGTGCGCGGCCTGGCAGCAACCGCGCCAGCGTAGCCACGCACGAACTCCTGGAAGTTCTCGTCACAGACCTTGGCGCGGTTGACGTCTTTGAGGCGGGCAGGAATCGGGTTCGGAATCTGGATCGCGGACATGGTCGGCCACTTCGGAAAAGTGGCGCATTCTACGGGGTCGTACGACCAGAATCCGGGCAGAATAGGGATGCTCCGACCGAATCAAGCTGCTTTAATGCGCGCGCCGCGACCGTCGCGGTGACGGTTACGAGTACGGTGCATGTCCCCGAAATCCACGGTGTACAAGGTCGAGTTGCAGATTTCCGATCTGGACCGCCATTACTATCAGGAGCACAACCTCACCCTCGCCCTGCATCCTTCGGAAACCGAGGAACGGATGATGGTGCGCCTGCTGGCATTCGCAATGAATGCGGATGAACGACTGAACTTCGGTCGCGGCCTCAGCAGCGACGACGAGCCTGATCTATGGCAGCGTAGCGACACCGGCGAGATCGATCTCTGGATCGAAACCGGGCAACCCGATGAACAACGTGTGCGCCGCGCCTGCGGTCGCGCGCGGCATGTGTTGATTTACACCTACAGTGGCCGTAGCGCACAGGTCTGGTGGGAAAAAGTCGGTTCGACGCTGGGGCGCAAGAACCTCACAGTCATCGACTTGCCTAGCGAGTCCGTCGTGGCACTGACCAGCCTCGCAGCGCGCACCATGCGTCTGCAATGCATGGTCGAGGACCATCATGTGCAACTGATGAATGCCGATGGATCGGTATCGATCGATCCGATCGTGCGCGTAGCCGCGCAATTGCGCTGAAGTGGCGCGAACGCTTGATTCACTTCGCGGTTGGCAGCCGTAATTCGTAATCGGCATCACCGGCCGCACCGGTTTGCAAGCGCGCCGGCAGATGGCCACGATCACCCGCACCCAATACGCGCATCCGGCCATCGGCTTCAATGCGGATGGTGCTGAGGCTGGTATGGCCAACCGACCACAACAACCACGTTTTTGGGTCGGCTGCGAGTGCGCGCATCAGCAAATAGCGAATCACGTTGCCGTGCGCGACGATCAATTCGCGCCGTGGCGCACCCTTTGCCGGAATGAAGTGTTCGGCGAACAGCGCATCGAGGCGCTGGGCACACGCCTGCTGCTCGACCTCAGAAACACCTTCTGTCGCATGCGGATCGCGGCTCGGTGGCGTGCATTCGGCCAATGCCGCAATACGTTCGCGCGGCATTTGATCGAGACTCTGCGCCAGCACCGATGCGGTGTCTTGGGCCCGTTGCATCGGGCTGACCAGCATCGCGTCAAAACGCGGCATGATGGCCAACTGCGAACCGAGCAGTTCAGCCTGCGCGATGCCAAGCGTCGACAAACCCGGGCCCAGTTCGGGATCAGCTGCCGGATCGGGGGCATAGTGGCCGTGTCTGACCAGCACGATGTCGCGCTGCATCGACGCATGTATCGCCGGTGATTCGGTTGCCGCCGCGGCCTGCGCAACGCTGAGCAGTAATCCGATCCAACCAATACGCCGACATAGTGTGGTCATGATGTGCTCCGTAACCGATGTTTGAGTCAGTCCAACTGCGTCGCGAGCGCCATCAAGCGGCACGCGCTGGACGCCAGCGTGCCATGAATAGTGATCATGCATCGACCGGCCTGGCGGCCGCCGCATTCGCGAGCAGATCGGCGAATCGCTCGACATCGTCAGCCTGCTGAACGCGCAGGATCAGACGCTCGATCTCCAGTGCGGGCCGGCGGGAGCGGATGAGCGGTATGAATAACGGCATGGGCGGTCAATCGGCGGTAAGCACGGACCGGGCTTGGCGACTGTGCGGCAATCCTGCAAATCCAACTCGCCGTGCCGCGATTTTGGGCGCTAGACTCGGCCGAGTAGTTACCGCTGGAGTCTCGCGCCATGAGCGAATCGCAACGTTATCGTCTTGTCACCCGTAGCGACTTTGACGGCTTAGTCTGTGCCGTCTTGCTCAAACAACGCGGCATCATTGACGAAATCAGCTTCGTGCACCCGAAGGACATGCAGGATGGCAAGGTCGCGATCGGCCCGCGCGACATCACCACCAACCTGCCCTACGTCGCTGGGTGCCACATGGCATTCGACCACCATGCCAGCGAAATTATTCGGCTCGGCGCCGAACGCCCGTCTAATCTGATCATCGATGCCGGTGCCGCCTCGGCAGCAGGCGTCGTCTATCGGCATTTCGGTGGTGAGGAAGCATTTCCCGGCATCGCGCCAGCGATGATGACGGCGGTGGACAAGGCCGACTCCGCACAATTCTCGCGCGACGAGATCCTGAATCCGGAAGGCTGGGTTCTGTTGAATTATCTGATGGACGCGCGCACCGGCCTCGGCCGTTTCCGCGACTTCCGCGTGTCGAATTACCAGTTGATGATGGAACTGATCGACTACTGCGGCACCCACACGATCGACGAGATTCTGGCCTTGCCAGACGTCAAGGAACGCGCAGACCTGTATTTCGCGCACTCGGAACTGGCAGAAGACCAGATTCGCGAATGTGCAACCGTGCACGACAATCTGGTCGTACTCGACCTGCGCGAAGAAGATCCGATCTACGCCACCAACCGGTTCATGGTCTATGCGATGTATCCGCAGACCAACATTTCGATTCACGTCCTCTGGGGCCTGAAGCGCCAGAACACCGCATTCGCGATCGGCAAATCGATCATTAATCGCAGCGCCAAGACCGATGTCGGCGAACTCTGCCTCAGCTATGGCGGTGGCGGTCACTTTGCGGCCGGCACCTGCCAAGTCGCCTTGGAAGATACCGACCGTGTGCTCGCCGAACTCATCGAAACCATCACCAACGACGGCTGATCTTGGCCAGTCAAGCTGCGCCGACGATCAGAATGCGTTGATCCCGGTCAGTTCACGGCCGACGACGAGTTGGTGCACAGTTTCGGTACCTTCGTAAGTGATGACCGATTCCAGATTGAGCGCGTGCCGGATCGGGCTGTATTCCGTGGTGATACCAGCACCACCGAGGATGTCGCGCGCTTCACGCGCGATGTCGAGCGCCATGCGCACGTTGTTCCACTTTGCCAGCGACACCTGTGTCGGCTGCATCTTCCCGGCATCCTTCAGACGTCCGAGTTGCAACGACAGCAGTTGCGCTAGCGTGATACGTCGCGCCATGTCGGCGAGTTTCAGTTGCACCGCCTGGGTCGACGCGATCGGCTTGCCGAACAAGATGCGTGACTTGGCATATTCATTCGCGGTGTGCAGACAATCGATGGCGGCACCAATCGGGCCCCAAGTGATGCCGTAACGCGCCTGCGTCAGACAGCCGAGCGGGCCTTTGAGTCCCTTCACGCTCGCCAAACGATTTGCTTCCGGCACACGCACGTTGTCGAAAAATAAAGCCGAGGTGACGGAGGCACGCAGTGACATCTTGCGATGCACGACCTGAGCGGTAAAGCCTGGCATGCCCTTTTCGAGAATGAAGCCGTTGATACCGTCATCGGTCTGCGCCCAGACAATGGCGATATTCGCGAGATTGCCGTTGGTGATCCACATCTTCGCGCCATTGATCAGCCAGTCGCCGCCGTCGCGCTTGGCATGCGTTTTCATGTTTGCCGGATCGGAGCCACCGTGCGGCTCGGTCAATCCGAAGCATCCAATCACTTCGCCCTTGGCCATCGACGGCAGCCATTGCTTGCGTTGTTCTTCCGAACCGTAAGCGTAAATCGGGTACATGCACAGCGAACTCTGCACCGATGCGAAGCTGCGAATGCCGGAATCACCGCGCTCAAGCTCCTGACAGATCAGCCCGTAGCTGACGGCGTTCATGCCGGCGCAACCGTACTCGGTCGGCAGGCTCGATCCGAGCAGGCCCATCTCGGCCATTTCGGCGATCAGATGATGCGGGAACTCGCCCTTGTCGAAGCAATCACCAATGATCGGAATCACGCGTTCGTCGGTGAAGCGCGCGACCGCGTCCTGCACCGCTTGCTCTTCTTCGGTCAGCAGCGAGCGGATGTCGAACAGGTCGTAAGGGTTCAGGGCCATGGCAGTGGATCCGGCAGCAAAAAAAGGTCGCGCATTGTAGTCATGGTGATAGTGACGGTCACGCCAACGTCCGTTTCAATGCCTCCGTGCCCGCGATCAGCCCGAACCGTTTTCGGCCACCTGACGCCGCGACATCTTGCCGATCAGGGTAATGTCCGGTTTGTCCCAAGTGCCACGCACGCGGTACCGCGACGACACCACATCGTCGATTGGCTTGCGCATCACTTCTTGGGCGAGCACACCGACCATGGCACCGACTGGACCACCCGCGACCGCACCGACGATGGGGAGAGCCCCGCGCAGTTTCGGTGTCACCTCCATCTCTTGCTCGTAATCCTTGGCACGTAAACCGGTGCGTCCGCTGATACGAATGTCGGCGGCTGGCCCCTTGATCTCGAGATTTTCGGTATGGGCGCTGCCATCGATCAGGGTAAAGCTGCCACGAATGCTGTCGAACGCCATCCCGGTCTGGAAGAAATCGCGAAAATCGAGCGACAGTCGTCGCGGAATGGCACTGAAATTGACCAAGCCGAAAATACGCCCGGCACCGGGATCAACATTGAGAATACGGCCCTCACCTACTTCGCCGGACAATTCACCATCGATGTTGACCAGACCAAACTGTGCCGGCGAGCCGGCCCAACTGCCTTTGATACGCGCGACAGTTTGGCCGCCGTCGATGACTCCGGCGTATCCAAGTGACTCAAGCATCTTGCCCAAACTCTCCGAACTCAAGGTGATATCGAGCGCACTGCGCTCAATGCCTTTGACCAGCTTCCAATCACCGCTGGCGCGCATGGTCAAGGTCGGCGAACCGGCATCGAACTGTTCGATGCGCAGACCACCTGGCATCGGTTGCGTCTCGATCCGCGCCTCGCCGAAGCTGGCGGCACCGAGCTTCAAATCACGCACCCAAATGTGCAGTGGCGGCAACTGCGCGGGATCGACCGGACGCTGACTGCGCTGGGCCGTGGGACCGCCTTCGGGCCAATGCAATTTCTCGAACTGCAGCGTCAAGCCGCGCATCGCAAGTCCATCTCGCGGCACGTCAAAACTGCCGTCAATACCCTCGCCCTTCAAGTCAACACGTGTCACCTGTGTGTCGCGCTCGATATGCAAGGCGGTGTCCGCAAACCCGCGGCCCAAGACATCCAGTTCGCTGGCCTGCACGCCCACCGAAAGCATTGGCGACGCCTCATCACCTCCGACACCGAACGTGCTCCAGCCGCCCAGATCGACGCTCGGCGCACTCCCGGAAATGCGCAAACCGGCGCGTGCCGGCAATACCGGCAGTTCGCCACCGAGTGCGAGATGCCCACTGAAATCGCTTTGGTCATCGGCGATGCGTGCTTTGAAGCGCGCCATCGCACCGAGTTGTACGTCGAGTTCATTTCCAGGCGCCGGCAACTGCACCGACATGCGCAAGGGCATCGGCGATTCCGCGTCCTTGCCAAGCGGTGCCGGCAAGTCAAGGGTGATGCCACGCAAGTCCGAATTCAGCGTCAGCAAGGACAGCGCCGGCTGCTCCGGATCGAGCGTGCGCGGAACCGCTAACACCAGTTCCCAGTAGGCCTTACCCGGCATTCGATTCCAGTACGGATCGAGCACATGGAAAGCGCTCATCACCGAAGGTGCTTTCATATTGCCGCGCAAGCTGGCTTCCACTTGGTTCGCCGGATCGGCGACAAAGCGACCTACCGCAATCGCGAACCGCGCAGTATCCCCATCCACCAACACATCCAAGCCATCGGTCGCGAATCCTTCCCGCGAAAACCGAACGCCGCCGTTCGCATGTTCGAATCTCAAGCCCCATTTGGCATCAGCCAGATCGGCATCGTGTAGTTCGACACGACCATCCAGCATCGGCTCGCCAAGTCGCGGCGTCAGCGGCAGGCGTAGGTCGAAACGCGTATCACCACGTCCGCCAACCGAGAGCGCCAGCAATTCGTCTCGATAGCGCTGATTCAACGGTGTCGCCCGCATGAATTCGAGCAGGGCTGGCCCGGTACCAGTAGCGGTGCCGCGCAGACGCACAATCGGGTCCTTGAAACTGTCGACTTCGCCATCGACCTGTGCAATAGCGACGTCCATGATGCGACCATCGCGCGCCGCCGCCGCCAAACCGCCATTGCGGAAGCGTGCCTCGACGCTATGCACCTGACCACGCGGCCAGTCACGGTGATAATCGAGCACCAAATCGACGATCTCGGCGTCCGCCATCAAACGACCTTGATCGCCCTTGAACGGCCAGTCGTCGAGATCGCCACGAATACTCGCTACACCATGCGTGATGCGCCCTGATACCAGTGCCCGATCAAGCCAGCTACGCGCGTTGGCTGGCAACACGATGATCGGCCAGAACGCCTTCGCGGCGACCACGCCGCTATCACGCACGTTCACGACAGCATCGATGAACGGGCGTTGGCCGTTGCGTTCGAATATCAATGCCAGCCAACCGTCGATTCCGAAATCTTCGCCCTGTAGCGACAGCTCGGGAAACTCGACACGCACGCCTTCGCCTTCGCGAACAAGCAACAATTGTGCGCGCTCGATCAGTACCGGGAAGGGTGCCGGAAATACGCCGGGAAAATCGATGACGGTCTCCACCGGATCAATCTGGATCATCACTGCATCGGCATCACCGTGGATGCCGGCATCAATGCCGGTCACGTGTGGACTGCGCCGGGTTGATGCCAAGGCGACGTCCTGCAGCTTGCCGACAATCGCGGCGACATCACCGCCACTGCCGGACGTGCGCAAATCACGCAGATGGCCGCTTGGCGCAGCTTCAAACAACCAACCGGCAACGCCCGGCGACGCCAGTGTGCTGAGGCTAAGCCATGGCATCAAGCGATCAAGTTCGAGATGCTCGACGGCCAGCGTCCACGCACCGCTGCTGCGCTCCCGCTGCAGTTCGAGCTTGCTACGCGCTGGCGCATCCGGGTTCAGATTTGGACCTTCGAGCAAAGAGAACTGCTCGCGACCGGCACTGCGCGTCCACTGCAGCGCAAGCTTTGTCGAATCTGGACTGTAACGCGCTTCAATTTCCTCGCCATTGGCGAGTTGTACCGGTCGCAATCCACGCAAGCCCAGCGCATCGGCAGAAAATTCGATACGCCCTTCGGTAATTTCACTGTGCAGGAACTGTGTCCATATCGCCACGTCAGCTTCACCACCAGTGAAGCCGATACCACCAACACGCAACTCGGCCAGCGCCTGCGCAACCGGCACTGCCTGCGCCTCGGCGTAACACTGGCCGGAACGGAAATCACCGGCCAAGTTGCAGCGCAAGCCGATCGGCGCAGCATTGCCGAGACTCGCGCGACCAACGATGCGTTGACCACCGATGCGCGCACCAATCGCGACATCGATATCAGCAAGTCGAATATGACTGTCGCTGCCGACATCGTGGAAACTCAGCACCGATTGGCTGATCCGGAATGCGCCCAATGCACGCAAAGCATCGAGCGGATTGCCGAGCGTGTCAGCCGATCCGCGCCACTGAACGATTCGGAACCGCCCTTCGATATCGCGCTCGGCGTCGATGGCGAGCCCGATGATGCGCAACTCATGCCACGGCACGCCACGCTTGAATGGCGCATAAAAATCGATGACGAGCTCAGCGCGCTCGACTTCAAGCGCCGGATGCCCAGTGTCGCCGCCAATGCGCAGCTTGCTGATTCGGAACACCGGCCCACCAGGTAACCATTCACCATCGAGTGCCACAAAACCTACCGGGCGCTGCAAACGATCGGACAAGAACTGCTGCACGCGCTCGGGATGCGCCAACACCCACGGAAAAAGAAGGCTCAAACCGCCCATCATCGTTGCGGCCAAGATCAACAACCCAGCGACCCCAAACAAAATACGGCGACGAATGCGACGACGTCGGGCGCGTTCGGGATTCACCCGCACCACTCCTTCATCGCAACGGCGGCGCGATCGCTCACATCACCACCACGTCGTACTGTTCCTGCGAATACTGATCTTCTGGCTGGAAGCTGATGGTCTTGCCGATGAACTCTTCCAGTTCGGCGACGGCAGCGGACTCCTCGTCGAGGATCCGTGCGACGACCTTTGGCGCAGCCAATACCAGCAGCTTCTCGGCATCGAACTGACGCACTGCACGCGTAATCTCGCGGAAAATCTCGTAGCACACGGTTTCGGGCGTCTTCATCGTGCTGCGCCCGGCACACGCTGGGCAGGGTTCGCACAATTGTCGTTCGAGGCTTTCAGTAGTGCGCTTGCGCGTCATTTCGACTAAACCGAGTGGCGACATTTCGTAGACCGTGGTCTTGGCATGGTCGCGCGTCAGCGCTTTTTCCAACTGACGCAGCACTTGACGCTTATGTTCCTCGTCAGTCATGTCGATGAAGTCGATGATGATGATGCCGCCGAGGTTACGTAGCCGTAGTTGTCGAGCGACCGACTGCGCCGCTTCCAGATTGGTGCGATACACCGTCTCTTCGAGATTGCGCGTGCCGAGATAGGCGCCAGTATTGACGTCTACCGTGGTCATCGCTTCGGTTTGATCGACAATCAGGTAACCACCTGATTTCAATGGCACTTCTTTCTTCAAAGCGCGCTGGATTTCATCCTCGACACCGTACAGATCGAAGATTGGCCGTTCACCCGGATAGTGTTCGACCCGCTCCACCCACGCCGGCATGAACTGGTGTGCAAACTTCAACAGTCGCTCGTAGGCTTCGCGCGAATCGACACGTACCTTGCCGATGTTGTGGCGCATGTGATCGCGCACCGAACGTAGCGGCAGACTCAGGTCCTCGTAAACGCAATCGCCGATCTTCGCATTTGCGAAGCGAGCACTCACTGCTCGCCAGACTTTCTGCAGATAAATGATGTCGTCTTTCAGCGATTCCTCACCGACGCCATCGGCATTGGTCCGCACGATATAACCATGCTCACGCTCCGAAGCGAGCGCGAGCATCAGGTCTTTCAGGCGCGCGCGCTCGGTCTCGTCCTCGATACGCGCTGATACGCCGATTTGTTTGCTGCTTGCGAGCAATACCAAGTATCGCGACGGCAAGGACAGATGCGTCGTCAAGCGCGCGCCCTTGCTGCCGATCGGGTCCTTCACGATCTGCACGATCACTTCCTGGCCTTCGTGCAGCAATTCGTTGATCGGCGGGGTCGGCGCCAGCCCTTCCGGCGCATCGATATCCGGCGACGGCGTGCGCACGATGTCGGACGCATGCAAAAACGCGGCGCGATCCAAACCGACCTCGACAAAAGCCGCCTGCATGCCCGGCATCACCCGCTGCACTCGGCCATTGTAGATGTTGCCGACATAACCACGGCGCGAGGCACGTTCGACGTAGACCTCCTGCAGCATGCCGTTCTCGACGAGGGCGACGCGCGTCTCTCGCGGCGTCACATTAATCAGAATCTCTTCGCTCACACGGTTCTTCCGTTCGGCTTCAATGCACTTATAGCCTGCCGCCGATGAACTGCGATAGTCCGCGGATTGACTTGCGGCAAACAAACGCGAATCACGAATTTCTTACACTGCGAATCCAAAACCACGCAGCAACCCGGCCGTCTCGTGCAAAGGCAGGCCCATGACCGCTGAGAAACTGCCGGACAGATGGGCGACGAATGTCGCGCCACGGCCCTGAATGGCGTAAGCACCCGCCTTGCCAAAGGGCTCGCCGGTAGCGATATAAGCAGCGATTTCCTGTTCGTCGATGGACGCAAAGCGCACCTCGGACTCCGACACCGTTTCGGCCTCACGGCCGCCACTGACCAACGCCACCGCCGAGATCACCCGATGGGTACGCCCGGACAACAGACGCAGCATGCGCGTGGCATCTGCGGCATCCACTGGCTTGCCGAACACGATGCCGTCGAGCACCACTTCGGTGTCGGCCCCAAGCACCAACGCCCCCGGCACGGCGGCTACCTGCAACAGGCCTGCGCCGGCCTTTTCGCGAGCAACTCGGCGCACGTAATCGAGCGGTGATTCGTCCATCGCCGGGGTTTCATCGATGCTCACTTCGAGCGGCTCGAACACGACGCCGATCTGGTTCAGCAATTCACGCCGGCGCGGCGACTGCGAAGCAAGGAACAGGTGCATGGGCGGACTCAGGCGCGGTGATAAGGATGCCCTTCGAGAATCGAATGGGCGCGATACAACTGCTCGGCGATCACCACACGTACCAGACCATGCGGCAAAGTCAGCGGCGACAGCGACCAGCGTGCGCTGGCACGTTCCAGCAAAAACGGTGCATGCCCGTCGGGACCGCCGATGGCGAGCGCGACATCGCGGCCATCCAGCGTCCAACGGCGCATCTGCTCGGCAAGTTGCACGCTGGTCCAGGCGACCCCGCGCTCATCCAGCGCGATCAACTGGACATCGCGACCCATGGCGTTCAACAGTCGCTCGGACTCCTCGACCTTGTGCTTGGCCGAATCACCACCTTTACCGCGCTTTGCCAGCGGCAACTCGACCAGTTCCGGCGCGAGGTGCTTGGGCAGACGTTTGGCGTACTCCACAAACCCATCGTTGACCCAAGCAGGCTGGCGCTCGCTTATCGTCAGCAGGCGGATACGCATGCGGTGAGCGGAATCAGGGTGCGGCTTCAGCGTCGTCGTCGCCGCCGACACTCCACAGCCGTTCCAGACCGTAGAACTCGCGGATGCGCGGCAGCA
>Ga0073902_10000505_pt1 | contig 23161 bp, 16 predicted proteins | sample KloWWTmeKNB19Kit_FD_66667 | JGI IMG/M metagenome (GOLD analysis project Ga0073902, IMG submission 66667) | Active sludge microbial communities from Klosterneuburg, Austria, studying microevolution and ecology of nitrifiers - Klosterneuburg... | ecosystem: Engineered > WWTP > Aerobic digester >...
GTCGCTCTCCGTTGAAAAGATGCACCTGATGATCGAGGCCATGCGGCTTGCCTTCGCGGATTCAAGTTGGTACGTTGCTGACCCAAAATTTTCAAATATCCCCATAAAAGAATTGTTGTCAAAAGAATATGCCGCTAAACGCCGCAAGCTAATCAATACGCAGTCCGCAATACGCAATATCGAACACGGTTTCCCCGTCTCCTCCTCCGACACCGTCTACCTCAGTGTCGTGGATAAATTCGGCAACGCCTGCTCGTTCATCAACAGCAACTACATGGGCTTCGGCACAGGCATCGTCCCCAAAGGTTGGGGCTTCACCCTGCAAAACCGCGGACACAACTTCAGCCTCGATCCAAATCATCCTAACTGTCTTGCCCCGCGCAAACGCCCATATCACACGATCATCCCCGCGATGGTGACGAGACTCAACGCTAAGAACGCAAAGAGCGCGAAGAATTTAGAAAACCTTAGCGACACTTCGATAAAACTCAGTGCAAGCCTTAGCGGGCTTAGCGGTTCAAATAGTGAAGTTGAAGAATCTCTATACGCCTCCTACGGCGTCATGGGCGGATTCATGCAGCCGCAGGGACACGTCCAAGTGTTGTCAGCTTTGGTAGATGATGGACTCGATCCCCAGTCCGCGCTAGATCGTCCGCGCTTTTGCATTGACGTGGACGAATCGGGCGGGCGTGTTGCGATTGAAGAGGGAATGACGCAGGAAACATTCTCAGGTTTGGAAAAGATGGGGCACCCCGTATATTCCGTTTCGGGCTATGAACGCGCCTTGTTCGGCAGGGGACAGGTGATTCTACGGGATGCCGAATCAGGCGTGTTGTGCGCAGGCAGCGATCCGCGCGCGGATGGGTGCGCGATGGGGGTGGTGTAACCGAGCCTGAGGCGTTGAAGGGTGACTAAAGCACGTCCCAGTTTTCGGGGAGCATGGGCGGTGACCAGTTGGGATCAGGTTTCCAGTTCAGCCATGAGCCGTCGAAGGGATATTTGCGACGCTCGATCTTTTCGAAAATCTCTTGCTTTGCGATTTCAATTTCCAGAACCCATTCCTGGCGTATGATTCCGCTTTCAATCCCTTTCTGGTAATCGTCAATATCTTTCCACGCAAAACTAAAATCGGGGTTGACGGGAATCCACATCGTTTTTCTTATTCCTTCACTACACAATTCTTCATCGTTGTCCAAACGGGATTGCTCTCCGACATGAACTCATCCTCCGCCTTATAAAATCTCATTTCAGGCTGGCGTTCGTGGAATATCTGCCGCTGTTCGGGCGTGTAGCCTTCCAATTGATACGGGAGGAAATTATCGGGATGCAACGCGGAGAGCAAGAGTTTCCCTTCGATCACAGGAGTAGGTTCAGGCGGCGCCTCAAATCGCTTGACATTCTCGATGACGAATCCGTTGTTTTGGCAGAGCGTTGGAGCGCCGAAGATCAATCTTTTTTCTGAAAAGTGGAAATCAGGTTGGAGTGTTTGCGCCTCCCATGCAAAATCTCTTGGATACGATAAGCCGAAAGAGGCTTTGTAATTCCACGCGGCTTGGAGGATGACGATTAACATCACTGCCCGCGCGAGTTTCCCCCCGAATGAAAAATTTTGTTCGAGATGACCAAGCCCGCTGGCGGAGAGGAGGAGGAGGAACGGAAGCATCTGTCGCGCCAGCCTGCCGTAGACGACGAAAGAATGGAGATAGACAGATGGGATTACAAGACAGGCGTAAAGAAAGGCGATACATCCTGCCCAGAGAAGCGAAGAATTATCTCTTCGTTTGACTGCCTGCGCAACTGCAAGAATCGATAACGCGATCCATGCAACGAACAGCCAATGTTCCGCGCGCCAGAAATATTCAAACGGAAGACTCCAGCCCTCTTCGAAACTCCCCTGGCTGACGGTCGTTGAAAAAACGCGATACTCAGCGAGCAGATTGGTTCCTGCAAGCAAGGCAAGGAGGAACAGCAAGATGGCGGGCAGGGCGAATCCAACTGCCGCCAGGGATGCTTTGCGAACCCATTCGCCTGCCATACTGTTGTTTCGAAAAATGTGAATCAACATCCCCAGCCCCGCCAGCGACCAATATCCGTTGTACGTGATGAAGCAGAGAAACGCCGAGGCGCCGCAAAGCAGGGAGGTCTTCGGCGACGGTCTTTCCGTAAGGGCAATGAATACAGCGAGCAAGCCGAAGGTCATGGCGGTGTCGTACGGAACGAGATGCCGCGAGAAATACAGGAGCGACATGCTACATGCGGCAAAGAGCAGCGCGAATAAAGATTCCCGCTCGGTTGCGCCTGCGCGTTGCGCGATTTTGTATATGAGATAAAGATTGAAAACGGAGAATAAACTAAAAAACAAAGCAGGGATAACGAGGCTTTCGCGCGTCAGCTGTTCGAGAAGCGACGGAATGATCCCGAGGATTTTGAACCCCAGGTGTTCGGGAGCGGTAACGAGTTGGGCAAAGGCGGAAGAGAACTTCCCCGCAAGCAGTAAATTGATCAATGTTCGCGAGGTTTCGTAACGCCCCTCGTCTGAAAAATAATATTGACCGCCGCGCAAGACAAGTATCCAACGCAGGACGAGCGAAGCAAATAATATGACTGGGACAGTCCACGGGCGATTCTGCCCAACGGGGCTCGAGGAACTGGGTTTCTGCATCGCCCGTTTAACTTTCCAGCCCCATCCGAATTTCATTCGACGGGATCTCCGCTACGCTTCAACCTGCCAACGACTTTCACGCACGGGCGGGTGAATACATCCTCTTCGTGAGGCGCGTCGGGGAGTTCGCTGGTGAGGTCTTGCCCGGGGAAGTGCAGATTCTCGTGCAGGTCGAGCCGCCATTTGGGGCAATCGGTCACATCGTAGACGATGCCTTGATAGGCAATGAACTTGCGCGCGCCGCGTTCGCCGTTTTGTTTGCGCAGTTCGAAGTCTGGGATGACGCGCTCAGGGATATCCATGCGGCGATTATAAAGGGTCTTTACGAGTTGCCGTGATGAACCGCCAGTTCCGGCGGCAGTTGCACTGCCGCCCGCCAGCAGTGCAACTGCTGGCGTAACAATCACGGCAATTCCCAGAGAGCCATTATAAAGGGTTTTGAATCGGACATCTTCGCTGGTAAAATATCTTTGCACTATCGACTGAGGAGTCATACATGGCAAATCTAATTGGACCAGACGTCAGTTTCTATCAGGATGCCGAGACCACCCCGCAGGGAATTAACTTTGGAAAGATGAAACAATCGGCGGGGTATGTCGTCATTCGCTCCGGACAAAATGTGTGGATCGATTCTGATTTCAGAAATAACTGGACCGGCGCCAAAGCCGTGGGCTTGCCGCGCGGCTCCTATTGGTTTTACGACAGCCGCGCCAACCCAACCGAACAGGCAGACCTGTGGTATTCCGCTTTCGACGGCGACCTCGGCGATCTCCCGTTGTTCGCCGATTTTGAAGAAGCCTACGGCGGCGCCTATACCGGCTGGCGGCATTGGAAAACATTTTTAGAGCGGATTAAGTCGCGCGTTGGCAACCACGAGATTGGCATTTACACCGCATACTATTATTGGGTGAGAAACGCGCCTAACCCCAACACCGACGCCGCCAACCTCGCCTACTTCAAACAATATCCCCTTTGGGTTGCGAACTACGGCGTATCCACGCCGCTTGTGCCAAAACCCTGGGATACCAACGGCTGGACGTTCTGGCAATATACCGACAGCGGCGATGGGGACTTGTATGGTGTGGAAAGTTCGCGCATCGATTTGAATTATTTCAACGGCGATCAAACCGCTTTCAACGCGCGTTTCAAACTCGGTACCCCTCCTCCGCCTCCTCCGGGACCGGTGTGGTACAAGGTCACCGCCTCCGCGCTCAACGTCCGCTCTGGCGCCGGCGTCACGTTTGGAGTCGTCGGGGTGTTGAAGCAGGATGAAGTGGTGAAAGGACTCGCCATCTCCGCAGATGGGGCGTGGGCGAAGATTCGCCGCGACTCGGATAAACTCGAGGGCTGGTCCTCGCGTCAATATCTGATCGTGACGTCTGCCCCTCCACCCCCGCCTCCGCCGCCGGGTGACGAGGAATGGTTCAAGGTTACCGCATCCGCATTGAACATGCGCGAGGGGCCGGGCGCGCAATATCGGTCGCTTGGCTTGGTGTACCGCAACGAAGTAGTGCAACGGCTCGATACCTCAAGCGACGGGAATTGGTATCAGGTCAGGCGCTCGTATGATGGGTTTACCGGTTGGGCGTCGAAAGAATATCTGGAAGCCACCACCGCGCCCCCGCCTGTTTCAGAAGAAAAGTACGATTGGTATCAAGTGACCGCCGCCACGCTTAATGTTCGCGAGGGACCCTCATCGTCGTTTCGAGCGATCGGGTACCTGACCAAGGGCGAAACCGTGAAGTCGTTGGAAACGTCCCCCGGCGGCTGGCAGAAGATCGAAAAAGCAGATGGGTTTACCGGCTGGGCATCGGGGCAGTTCCTGACCAATGTGGGGAAAACCCCCGCCTCAGCGATGCAGAAGTTGTTCAAGGGCGTGTTGTATTACCGCAAGACGCGCTCCGCCCCGAGGCGTTTGGTTTCTCACACACTGGCGCTGGATTTGAAAGGCGCGACGTTCGAATTTCTCGTTACGCCGCCGTTGAGAGCCGCCGAACCGTTCTTGTGCGCTCAAACCACTTCGAAGTTCCTCGAGAAGAACAAATTGCACATCGCCATCAATGCGGATGGTTTCTACTCCCTCGACCCGGCAACCTATCCTCCCGCCACCTATTGCGCGGGTGGCGGCGAGCCGGTCAAACTCGTTGGGCTGGCGGCTTCACGCGGCAAGCAATATTCCGCCAAGGCGCCGGGTCGCCCGATCCTGTACATCAGCAAAAAGAATGCGGTTTCGTTCGATTCATTAACTGGCGCCGCATTCAACGCGATCACCGGCGACCGGTACCTGGTGACGAAAGGCAAAAAGGTTGCCTCGCTGGAATCCATCAGCATGGATCCGCGCACGGCGATCGGCGTCAGCCAGAACGGGCGTTACCTCGTGATCGTGGTGGTGGACGGGCGCGAGTTTAGCGAAGGCGCCACCTTCCCCGAACTGGCAGACCTTCTGCTGGCGCATAGCGTGTACACGGGTGTCGCGCTGGATGGCGGCGGCTCCTCGGCAATGATCGTCAAAGGCGCAGACGGCAAACCGCGCGCGGTGAACAAGTTGATGAACGACAATATCCCCGGCAGCGAGCGGGAAGTGGGCAATCATCTCGGCGCGTTTATCAAATAGAACATCCATGAGAATAAGCATGTCGTTGCGGTGAAGCAATCTCCTCGCAACGACATGGATCATTTCGCCCCTGCGGGTTGCGCGAATCGCAACAACCAGTCGCCGGTTGATTCTTCCGTCACCATGGTTTCTGGGGTAACGACGATGATCCACGACTGACCAAATTGGAGCGGGACTAATTGATTCCCATCCGCATACAAAAAACGAATCGGTCTGCGTTGACCCGACTGCAATTCCTCCTCGCTGAGTTCTGTGCTCCAGCGGATATCATATTTCAATCCGTCGCGGAAGAGAATCGCATCGCCTGTTAAGTTTGCTTCAAGATGAATATCCAAATTTGTGGGGGAGACAACATCATGGCGAGTAAACAGAACGACCACATTCTGGTATTGCAATTGACGACCCGTGAGCCTGTCTACTTCGGGGCGCAAGATGCCTGCGGTGTCCGAGCTTGCCTTGTCCACAAAGCGCCAGTAGCTTTGCGAGAGCGCGTCGTATTCCCAGCCCGATTGATTCAAATACGCGATGAACACATGCAGTTCATCAGCCAGCGCGCCTCCACTGGGCGGCTCACGTGAAAATGTGTTGCTCGTGTAATCAATTTTCACCTTCGGCTCTTTGTAATTTTGCGCTAGTTCGCGCAGGTTGTCTATGTTGTACATGTATCCGCCGCCCTGAATATCATGCGTTACCAGCGCGCACTGCGGAAGTTCCGTCAGCACTTCGGGCGAGGCGAGCGCGTAGATCAAACACGAGTTGGTGAACATGGCGGCGATGTCGGCGTACACAAGCCGCCCCGAACGGATCGGTCCGATCTTGGGTTCGGGGAGAGTCGCAGAGGAGGAAATGTCGCTGGACTGAATCAAGCCGACATCCAGAGAGAGAAGCGTGGATGCGACGTTCACCGCGTCAGACCACCCCGAGGCTGGGTCCACATCGGAATCCTGACTCTCATCCCCGACATTTTTCCGCGCGAACTCCAACTGCGGCGGATTCGCCACCGCGATGTGAACCGTCCCCGCGCCGACGTTGAATCCGTAATAGCCGTTGCTGTCGGTCGTCGTCTGTTGAAGCAGATTCAGATTCGCATCGTAGAGGTTGACGCACACGCCGCCGACGCCGCGCTCCCACGCATCTTGCATGTTGTTTTGATTCGCGTCGAGCCAGATGCGGTTGCCGAGAATGAAATTTGTTTGCGTGAAAATTTCGCGGCGCGTGTCGCACCCGCCAGTGACGGGCGCTTCGGGCGCGGGGAGTTCGCCGTAAAACGTTGCGAGGAAACGCGTCGCGCCTTCGGTGATGTAAATTTCGAACACAAGCGGCGAAAACGACAAGCCCGCCTGCGGCCGCGCGGTGACGGGGAAATGCGAGATCGAAACGAGCAGCGCGGGGAGGTCGAGCAACGATGGGTCTTCAACCTGCAATCCCGTGAGCGGATTTACATCTTGCACAGGTTCGATGGTTTGTGTTGGCGGCGGGGGAGATGTTGGCTCGGGGGTATTCGTTGACGGAGGTTTGGTTGCAATTAAGGGCGTACAACTGACAAGCGCGAGAAAAATCAAAGAAATTAATTTTGCCATATTCCGTGAAGTAGGGGCAACCCGCCAATGCCAAACGTGACCATTGTTAGTATTGGCGTCATGCAATTTATGACACGTGGATTGCCCAGACGGGCCGCCCCTACCGTTACGATTTCTCAAATTCACTCTTCACGCGGTTATACGTTGACTCAAGTTCCTCGGGCAACACGCGCGTCTCCCCAACCGTAGACATAAAATTCGTGTCCCCTTTCCAGCGCGGGACGATGTGGATGTGGACGTGTTCCTTCACCCCCGCGCCCGCCGCCTCGCCGATGTTCGCGCCGACGTTGAATCCCTGCGGGTTGTAGATATTTTTCAAGGCGGTTGTGCAACGCGAAGTCAATTCGATCATTTCGGCGCGCGTGGCTGAATCCAATTCTTCGAGATTCGGCTTGTGGAGGAAGGGGATGACCATCAAGTGTCCGCTGGTGTAGGGATAGCGGTTGAGGATCACAAACGCATGTTCGCCGCGAAACGTGATGAGGTTCTCCGCGCTGTCTTCCTTTGCTTGCGCGTTGCAGAAAACACAGCCTTCTTCTTTGTTGTGATTTTCGATGTATGTCATACGCCACGGTGACCAGAGGTGATTCATTGTTTGAAGGTTGGAAGGTTGGAAGGTTGAAGGTTGGAAGGTTGGAAGGTTGGAAGGTTGGAAGGTTGGAAGGTTGAAGGTTGGAAGGTTGGAAGGTTGAAGGTTAGAAGGTTGGGGTCAATCGCCTTCGACGATTTTGATTTCCTCGGGGGTTAGATCGTATAGTTGGTAGACCAGTTCGTCAATTTGGCGGTCGGTGGATTTGATCTGACGTTCAAGCAGTTCTTTTTCGTTCGGCGGGATTCCATCCCGCCCCACGTTTTTGTGCAACGCCAGCATTTGCTCGACCAGCGAGACCATTTTATCGTGCAGGGATTTTTCGGCGGGGTCGTCCAAGTTGATGGCGCGGATGGGTAAGGTTTCAACATATTGCTTTGTGCAGGTAATCCATCCGCCTCTAAAAACATTACTAATTGAACGTAACCTCCAGAATAGAAGCGTTGAGTTTAGGAGACCCAGTACATAATTCGGTGAGACTTTGCTCTCTTTGCTTACCGTAATGCTAAACCCGCCGCTTGCCATAAGGCAATATTGCGATGAGTTCTCATTAAGACGACAATAAAGTCCTCGATCTGCTAACAACGGAACTAAAATCTGCGCGTTTTCATGAACTTCTAAATTTCTTGGTGCGCTATACCCATACCATTGTTGATATTGTTTGCGTTCAAGCAATTCCTTCTTTCTACTCTGTAGATAGCTGTAGGCTTTTGGATACTTTTGCTTGAATTCATTTTCTGCGCTTAGTTTGTAGCCATCAGGTTTAACCTCGTATGGAAAAACTATTACTTCTTCTTGAGCTGGTCTAAATTCATATCGTCCAAAGTCGGTTGCGTAAATTGGTTGGCGTAAAACTTCATTTTCAATTTCAACTTTATCGCCATCGCGTGACAATATTTTCGTGCCTTCCTTGCGTAAAATGAAAACGTTATCAGCGCCTGAACTTGAGCCTCGTCCGATTCGAGTAGGTAATTCATGCAGTGGCACTGAAACCGAATTGATTTTTTCGACCAAGTTCTGCGTACTTTTATCCGAAAATGACCAAGGGGCAGAGGAGAAAGAATTTTGAATATCTCTAAATTCTACAGTTTGTAATTCCTCTGGAACATTTACTTTTGCATACCTAAAAACATCCTGTGAAATTCCTGCTAAGAATAAAAGGCAGGTATAAGTTGTTGCTTGCTCGAAAATCTGTAAATGTCCAAAGTCAACGATTTTTGAAAGGGATTTTCGTTCTGCGATTAATTTCCTTATACCTTCACCATAATCGGTAGAAAAAAATTTGCTAGGCAAAATGAGACCTAAAACGCCTTTTTTGTTTAATAAGGTTAATCCCTTCTCCACAAAGACAACATAGACATCGTAATTGCCTTTGCTTGCCGTTTGATATTTTTGCTTGAAAAATTCAACTTGTTCGGAAGCCCATTCCTGCATCGCTTGAATCCGAATGTACGGCGGATTCCCAATCACCACATCAAAGCCGCCGCGCTTGAACACTTCGGGAAATTCATCTTTCCATTCAAACGGCTTTACGCGCTTCATCTCGGCGATGTCGCCGAACATCTGCCCGCTGAAATAGTCCATGCCGATGAGGGCGTTGCCGTTCTTGATGTTCCTGTTCAGGTTTGGCAGGATGTGTCCCTCTTCGAACATCTTCAACTGCCCAGGGTCTTCCACCACTTTCAACAACAGCGAGAGTTTGGTCACTTCCACGGCTTGCGGGTCAATATCTACGCCGTGAATGTTGTTGAGCAGGACGCGCTTCTTCTCGTCGAGGCTGAGGCGATAGGTTTTATTGTCGGCGGTGAGAATCTTTTTGGCTTTGAGATTCTTCTCAGGGTTGTTCGAAGCGTACCAATCCAGATGCCAGTCCAATAAAAATTGGTACGCGCCCAGCAAAAAGGAGCCTGATCCGCAAGCGGGGTCAACGATTTTGATGTGCGACACTTCGTCGGGGGTTAATTCTTTTGAACCGCGAGGTTCGCCAAGTCCGCCAAGATTTATTAAAACCTTTGCGTCCTTCGCGCTCTTTGCGGTGTGCTGCTCTTCTTCTGGCGAAAGTAATTTCCCCACCGTGTTTTTGACGATGTAATCCACAATGTACGTTGGAGTGTAGTACACGCCTCCCGCCTTGCGGACTTCGGGCTTTTCGTCCACTTTGGCGTTTCGGTCGGCGGTGAGGCGGATCACCTTTCCCAAGAACCGTTCGTAGACCGAGCCGAGGATGTCGGCAGGAATGTAATTGAAGGCGTACGGGCTTGGGTAATACAAGTCCTTGAGGATGTCTTTCAGGACTTTATCGTCAATCTCCAATTCAGGCGTGAGCGTATCGGGATTCTCGCGGTCTTTCTCTTTTTTGAAATGGAACAACCCCGAGTTGTAACGCGCGTCTGCCTGTTGGAAGAGGTTGAGGAGGTTGTGATAAACAGACCCCTCCCCAGCCCTCCCCAAATCCGACGAACCCCAGTCGGATTTGGGGAGGGTGCCCGATAGGGCGGGAGGGGTCGTGAGTTCGAATAAGCGGCGGTCTTTTTCCATGCCGCGCTCTTCCGCGATCCGCAGGAAGATGATGCGGTCAATCGTCATCTGCACCGCGAAATTGATCTGGTCTTCGGTCAGATTCTTCGGTTTGTTTCTCAGCGCGATATTTTTTGCAAGCGTTTCGCGCCACGCTTCGATCTCCTCCAGAAAGGCGGCGTCCACCTCCTGCGTGCCTTTCTTCCCTTTGAGTTGGTCTTTGTATTGATCCAACGCGCCCTTGCGGATGGCGTCGGGTGAAAACAAGCCTGCGATCTCATCCCACCGTTCGATGTATTCCTTGTAGTGAATAATTTTGAGTAACCCCGTCCCAACTTTATCTTTGGAATAATTCGGGCGCGCGCGGCAGTCGTAAATTGCGAAATGCTCGAAGTCGGTCAGGATGTTGATGGGGAGTCCCGCGCTCCAGCCGTATCGCCGAATCTGAAACGCCGCATCGAGATTACTTTCGATCTTTACCGAAGGTTTCTTTGCCTCGACGAGAAAATCAAACGAATCCCGCGCGACGCGGAAGGCGTAATCCGCTTTCTTTTGCGCGCCGTCAATTTCCACCGAATATTCGTGCGCCACTTCCTTACTGCGCTCATCGTAGCCTTTTTTATTATCCACATCCCAGCCCAGCGCTTCAAAGAATGGGTCAAGAAACTGACGCCGCAATTCCGTCTCGTTCTTTTGAGAATGATACGCGGCAATATTCTGCTCGAAAGTTTCGATGAGTTGTCTGACTCGTTCAGGCGCGGGCATGTCTCCAATTATAGGCGAAAAATTATCCATCCTCCTTCAATCTTCAACCTTCGACCTTCAACCTTCAACCTTCGACCTTCAACCATCAACCTTCAACCTTCAACCTTCAACCTTCCAACCTTTGACCTTCAACCCTTTTTCGATTATCCTCCCACCAATGCAGCCTTCCTTATTTCAAGAAGTTCCCCAAACCTACACCGTCTCCAAACTGACCTTCCTCATCCGCAAACTACTGGAGGAGAACGAGTCGCTTCAAGACGTGTGGGTGCAGGGAGAAATCTCGAATCTCTCGCGCCCCGCGTCGGGACATGTGTACTTCACGCTCAAAGATGCCAACGCTTCATTGAAATGCGTGATGTGGAAGACCAGCGCGGCGCGGATGAAACTCACGCTTCGCGATGGCATGGAAGTGGAAGTCCACGGCAAGATCGGAATCTACGAACCGCAGGGACTCTATCAACTATACGCGGATCAAATCCGCCCTGTGGGGGAGGGCGCGCTCTATCAAGAGTTTATGCGGCTGAAAGCGCAACTCGAAGCCGAGGGATTATTCGACCCTGAACGGAAACGCGCGATCCCCGAACTACCGCGCCGAATCGGAATCGTCACGTCTGCTACTGGCGCGGCATTGCGCGACATGCTCAACACACTGCGAAGACGATTGCCTCTCGTTGAAGTGATCCTCGCTCCCTCACCCGTGCAAGGAGTTGACGCCCCCCCCGCATTGGTCAAAGCCCTCAATTCTCCAATTCTCCAATCCTCCGACGTGATTATCCTCGCGCGCGGTGGAGGCTCCATCGAAGACCTCTGGGCATTCAACGACGAGCGCGTCGTCCGCGCGGTTGCATCATCAAATATTCCGATCATCTCAGGCGTCGGACACGAAACAGATTTCACCCTCTGCGATTTCGCCGCCGACCTGCGCGCCCCAACTCCCACCGCCGCCGCCGAACTCGCGACTCAAATCACGATTCAAGACCTAGCCGCCACAGTCTCCAATCTCAATTCTCTAATTCTCTCCTCCACTCTCGCTCTCATATCCTCAAAACAATTCTCTCTTGAATCTCTCGCATCCCAACTCCGCTACCTCTCTCCCGCGCGCCTCATCCAATCCGAATCCCAGCGCGTGGACGAGTTGTCGCGCCGCGCATCTTCCGCCGCGTTCAATCGTATAATTTTGGAGAGCAAGCATCTTGAAGGAACAGGTAAACGGCTTGCAGCGTTGAGTCCGCTGGCGGTGCTGGCGCGCGGTTACGCCGTTGTAACGCGAAAAGACGATGGCAGTGTTGTATCCCGCGTTGCGCAGGCGAGTGATGAAATGAAGGTGCGCGTTAGTGATGGAGAGTTTGAAGTGAGGAAATAAAACAAACCTGACATGTCTCATTCAGATCATGACAATCCATGATTCTTGCGTGGACGAAGGTCACGATTAATCAACCTTTCGTGGAGACATGTCAGGTTTTATAGGAGAAACCATGCCAAAAGCATCAACTAAAAAATCAGAAAAACCAATTGAAGATTTAACCTACGAAGAGGCGCTTGCCGAACTCGAAGGTATCGTCGAAGTTCTCGAAGGGGAGCAGAGTCAACTTGAAGAGGCGATCAAACTTTTTGAGCGCGGGCAGGCATTGGCGGCGAGATGCGGCGTTTTGCTCGAAGCGGCGCAACTCAAAGTGAAGCAAGTGGCGGGCGACGACGTATCCGCGTTCGAGGAAGAGTCTGAATGAATCTGCTGGATGTTTTTCAGAACAAGCCATTGATCGCGGGACTGATCGCGTGGCTGCTTGCGCAGGTCATCAAACTCCCGCTCGATTTTTTTCGCACGCGCAAATGGAATTGGTCGTTGATGCTCACCACGGGCGGCATGCCGAGTTCGCACTCAGCGTTGATGACCGCCACGACTCTGGCGATCGGTTTGTATCACGGCTTCGGCAATCCGCTTTTTGCATTGGGCGTTGCCATCACCATGATCGTCACCTACGACGCGGCAGGCGTGCGCCAACAGGCGGGCATCCACGCGCGGCGCATCAACGTGTTGTTCGATGAATTGTTGAAAGGTCACATCTTCAACGAAAAAGATTTACGCGAAGTGCTGGGTCACACGCCGCTCGAAGTCGTCGGCGGAATTTTGCTGGGCATCATCGTCGCGTCGAGTCAGTGGCTGATTTGGAAATAGCCTGACATGTCATTGCGAGCCTTTGGGAAGCAATCTTCTCGCAATAGAATCGAAAACCATTTTTATTTCGGGGATTTTTAGAATCGTCACTCCCGCCAAATAGACGACTCCTCCAACTGCGACTCCCCCTAACGCGACGAACCAACGCGTCATCCCGACGGTCAACTGGGTCCAAGCCATCAAGCCGATTCCCATCCCCAGCGCCGACAGCGCGACTCTCCACGCGTTATTTGCAATTGACTTCCCCTCAATCCCATTCAATCGTCTTCGCATAAAAATAAATAACGCGGTCGCTTCAAGCGCAGTGGCGAGAGAATTTGCAAGCGCGAGTCCTCCGAGCGGGAACCATCCGATTTGCGCGAATACATTTGAAAACCATAAACTAAACACAATATTCAATCCCATTGCAATCGTACCGATGATGACGGGGGTCTTTGTATCTTGCTGAGCGTAGAACGCGCGCGTCAACACTTCCATAATTGAGTGACCGACGAGTCCCGCCGCGAACCAAAGCAACGCCCACGCCACGAGTTGGACATCGCGCGAGTCAAATTCTCCGCGTTGATAGAGGAATGAAATTAGCGGAACACGCAACATCATCAACCCCACACTTGCAGGGACAGCCATCAACAAAATTCCACGCAAAGATGCGGCAAGCGACGAGCGCATTTCATCTAACTTGCCAAGCGCATGTTGCGCGGAAAAAGTCGGCATGGCGGCAATCGCAACGGATTGGGCAATCGCGGCTTGCGCCATGAGCATGAGCGAGAATCCGTAGGTGAGGCTGGCAACACTACCCGCTTCCATGTTGGATGCGAGATTTGTGTTGACCCAAAAGTTGAGTTGGACGACGGCGACGCCGAGCAAGCGGGGGAGCATGAGGAGGAGGACGGTGCGGACATTGGGATCGCGCAGACCAAGAGAAAATGACGATAGACGATGGACGATGGACGATGGATGCGAGTTACGAGTTACGGGATACGGATCGTCTGCGGTCTGCGGTCTATGGTCAGTGAGTAGCTTTGCGAGACTCGGAAATTGAATCATCAAATACATCACCGCCCCGATCACAACGCCCCATGCGAGACCATAAATTCCCATTGAGGGAGCGAGGAACACTGCCCCGAAGATGATTCCGAGTTGATACATGGCGGGAGTGAGCGCGGGGATGAGGAAGACTTGATGCGCGTTGAGGATGCCGACGATCAATCCGCCTAAGCCGAAGAGGACGGCAGAGATGAGTTGAATGCGAAGAAGTGAAACCGTGAGTGAAAAAAGTTCGGGGTTAGTGGAGAGTCCAGGGGCGAGGGCGAAGCGGACAACTTGCGGGGCGAATAAGGCGATTAACGCCGCGAGCAGGCTGAGGGTCAGCGTGACCGTGTTCGCCAGCGCGGAGGCGAGTCGCCACGCCGAATCCGTTTCATCTTTGGCGAGCAATCCAGTAAAAGTCGGAATGAATGCCGAGCCAAGCGCGCCGCCTGCGACCAAAAGAAAAAGAGTCTCGCTGACGCGGTTGGCGGCGAAGAAGGCATCGAGTTGAGGCGACGCGCCGAATGTGTTAGCAACGATAATGCCGCGCGCCAGCCCCGCGAGTTGACCGAAGAGGATCGCAAACATCACCGTCCCCGCCGCGCGCGCGATCTGGCGATTTGCTGTTGTGTTGGTCATGTCCTGAAATTATAAACGAACCCCCTCCCAGCCTCCCCCAAATTCCACAAGAAAACTTTGGATAATTATTCATATAACTCATGTGGAATTTGGGGGAGGTGCCGCTTCAGCGGCGGTGGGGGTCGGGGTGAGGTTATAATCGCAAATCATGTCCACAACCACCCAGCACGGATATTTAGTCATCGCCGACATTTCGGGCTACACCTCGTTCCTCGCGGGGACCGAGTTGGAACATTCGCAAGAGATTCTCGCCGACCTGCTCACCACGATCTGCGAAAAAATCGAGACCGTGTTGACCCTTCACAAGTTGGAAGGGGATGCGGTGTTCGCGTACATCCCCGAATCGAAAATTACGCGCGGCGAAACAATTCTTGAATTGATGGAATCAACGTATGTGACGTTCCGTGATAAACAACTTTCAATGAAGAGGGCGACCACTTGCACGTGCAACGCCTGCCGCAACATCCCAGCGCTCGATTTGAAATTCATCGCGCATCATGGCGATTACGTCATCCAACAAGTACGCGACATCCGCGAGATGGTTGGCACGGATGTTAATCTTGTGCATCGGTTGTTAAAAAACCATGTCGCCGAATCCACAGGCTGGCGCGCGTATATGCTGATCACCGAACGATGCCTTGACCATTTGAATTTGAATCTTGAAAACGTGCATGAGCAAATAGAAGAGTACGAGCATTTGGGCGAAGTGAAAACGTACAATATTGACCTGCATCAGCGTTACAAAGAGTTGACCGACGAACGCCGCATCCTCATTGAAGAAAAAGACGCAGATATAATCTTTCGCATGGATTTCCCCACGCCTCCCGCTGTGACGTGGGAATGGATCCAAGACCCCATCAAGCGCAACGAATGGATGCAGGGTCATGTGAAATGGAGCGTTGGCGACAGACCGCGCGGGCGCGCAGGCAGGGGAGCAAGCAATCATTGCGCGCACGGCAAGAACGTCAGCACCGAAGTGACTCTCGATTGGCGCCCGTTCGAATATTCCACGATTGATTCGTTCGAGAATGGAAGGAAAAGATTTTCCGAGACCTTTCGCTTCGAACCATTGCCCAACGGATGTACGCGCGTGCATGACATTATGCAACTCCACATGCCTTTGCCGAAATTCCTTCGGCAGACCGTCGCGCACCTGATTCTTGTTTATCAAGCCAAATACGATCAATTGTTGAAAAAAGCCGCGCAACTGGCAGGGGAAGAATATGAAAAAAATTCATAGTTTTCTTTGCGTCATGTGTTTGTTGCTCTCCGCGTGCGGATCAATCACATCAACGCCCACCGTTGAAATCACCGAGACATCCACTCCAACAATCGAACTCACGCCCATTGATTTGCAAACAGGCTACGGAGTTAAAGGCTCGTGGTTCGAGTTGTACTTCACCGACCCCGTTGACCCGTTCTCCTCGCAAGGCACTGGCGGCGTAGACGGTCCTCTTGTTGAAGCAATCAACTCGGCGCGTTTGAGCATTGACGTTGCCGCGTACAGTCTCTCATTGAACAGCGTCCGCAACGCGTTGCTAAACGCGCGCGATCGCGGCGTCACCGTGCGGATGGTGATGGAATCCACCAACATGGACAGGTCTGATGTTGAGATTTTGCTCGAAGCGGGCATTCCAATCGTTGGCGATAAACAGGACGGCTTGATGCACGACAAGTTCATGGTGATAGATAAGTCCGAAGTGTGGCTCGGCTCGATGAACTTCACCGACTCGGGCGCGTACGACGACGACAACCATCTAATGCGAATCCGCTCGACGAAGATGGCGGAGAATTACTCGAAAGAATTTGACGAGATGTTTTTGGATAATCGCTTCGGTGAAAACACGACGCCCGAAACGCCTCATCCCACGCTGACGATTGATTCAACGCGCGTGGATACATTTTTCTCCCCTGACGATGGAGTCGCGAGTCAGATCGCAACCGTCTTGAGCGGCGCGGAGGAAAGTATTTACTTCCTTGCGTTCTCGTTTACGTCCAACGACTTGGGCGACATCGTGCGCGAAAAAGCGGAGGATGGACTCACCGTCAAAGGCGTGATGGATGAGGAGCAAGTCTCATCCAATCAGGGAACGGAATACGATCCCTTCAAACAAGCCGATTTGGATGTCCGCATTGACGGCATCGAAGGACAGATGCACCACAAAGTGTTCATCATTGACGGATCCATCGTTGTGATCGGTTCCTATAATTTTTCGCAAGCCGCTGAAACGCGCAACGATGAAAACACCCTGATTATTTACAATGAAGCGATTGCCCAACAATTTATGCTGGAGTTCGAACGAGTTTGGAAGGTTGCCCATGACTGACAGATTGAAAAAGAATCAGCCACTGATTACACGGATTATCACGGATTTTTAATTTTTATCCTCAATTGAGCCAATCGAAAAGCCGACCAAACGCGGTCGGCTTTATTTCGTGTAAATCGATGAAATCCGTGGCTAAGGTTTGGGTTTTTGATCACATATTCTGCTTCATCGAAAATTTCAGCGCGGTCTTGTAGATCGCGTTTATTTTTTCACTCAACGCTTTCGCTTCGGGGTTGCCTTGTTCGGCGGCTTGCTCCACTTGACCGACCAAGCCGATCACCGCTTGCATGAACTGATCGTTGATCATCGCCTTGTTCGCTTCCAGCATTTGTTCGAGCGACGCTTCATCGGGCGCGTCGAGTAATTGCTCGACAAAAGCCACTTCGGGCGGAGTCGAAACTTCGCGCAACACTTCCACCATCTTTTGCAGTTTGCCCATGCGCGTGTAATCGTTCTTTTCGGAAGCCTGCCGCAACATCTGATTCACCAGATCAACCGAATCCTGTGTGAAGCCATCAATGTTATCGCGCACCGCTTTGACAATATCATCCTGCGCGAGCAGCGACTCGACAAACTCCTGCGCCTGTTTGTAACGCGCTTCGATCTGCTTATCCATTTCGTTTGTGTAGTCCAGCAATTTCTCGCGCATCGTTTCGAGCCGCGTTTTTTCGTCGCCGCTGGCTTTGTCAATTTTTTCGGTGAGCAGTTGGAAGAATTGATAATCCATTCCCTGCCGCGCTATCGTGGCGTATCCACGCAAGCGCGCGTCATTCGGGGATGCGATGACGAAGTCCAGCAGTTTCTCGCGCGTGAGACTCTGTCCCGCCTCTTGTAGGGACTTTTGAGCGGTCTCCAGTTCCCCAACCGACTCTTTCAGCCCGCGACCGAATTCGGTCTCGTCGAGAAGTTGACGTTGCACATCCGCGAGTTGTTTGCCGATCGTGTCTTGTCCGCTTTGCATCGCGCCCTGGGCGAGACGACTGAACAACGCGAAGAACTGTTCATCGAACAACGCGCTATTTTGTTTGATGAGTTCGCTCCGCACATCCTCCGAACTGGCTTGGATGAGTTTCTCGACGATGTTCACCCTATCCTGTTGCGCCTTGAGCATCTCAGGCGTGACGCCGTCCTTGCCGAGAATCACTTTGATCATTGACTCGTACGTGAGGTTGGGGGAGGGGCTGAGCAAATAACCTTTCCGCTTTTCAGGTGGGAGGTCGTCTGTGATCTTCTTGATGAGCGGACCGATGATCTTCTCCTGCTCATTCAGCGGCACTCCCAATTCAGGCGGGAAGAAGGTGAGCAGTAATTCTTTGTCGTTGTCGTGGTAAATGATCGGCGTGGCGAGTCGTCCCTGAAACCCGCAATGCGGACAGCGTGCCATGTTCGACACGCCGCCGAGCAGTCTCTGCTTGGCTTGCGGGTCTTGCGTCACGTCAAAGAGTTGTTCAATATTCGCCGCGATCATCTGGCGGCAGTTGGGACATGCAATTTGTGTTTGAGGCATTTAGCGATTTCCGATTTCTGATTTACGATTTTCGATTATTCGGTGGTCGAGTAGTCCCGCGCGTGCTGAGCGGAGCGATAGCGAAGACGAAGCATCGCGGAACGTATCGAAACCACCAGTGCGTAAAGCAACTTTTGTTACAAGAGTTATTATGAACATGCTGGTTTCGACTGCTTGCGCTCAACCAGCGAACTATCAAACTACAAAACTATCAAACTACCCAACCAACTCCTCCAACCGATCAACATAACTTTCCATCACGGCGAAGGTTTCTTCGACAGGTTTGGGCGACGCAAGATCAACGCCCGCTTTCTTCAACACATCCAGCGGATACAGCGATGAACCTGATTTCAAGAAGCCGAGATAATCCTGTGCCGAGTTCGGCTCGCCGCGCAGGATTCGTCCCGCGAGGGCGTGGGCGCCAGAAATGCCTGTGGCGTACGAGTAGACATAATAGTCCGAGAAAAGATGCGCGAACGTGGACCAGATCATGCCGACGCGCGGGCGATCCACTTTCACTTTGGGACCGAATCCCTCGGTGAACAAATCCGCCATCAGTTCTTGCAACGAGTCGGCGGTCAGCGCTTCGCCGCGCTCGACGCGTTGATGCGTCTCCAACTCGAAACGCGCCAGAGTCGGCATCTGGAAGAAGTAGCGGAAGAAGTTGTGACCCACCGCTTCTTCGATCAACGCGATCAATAAATTTTTATCCTTGACCGTCTTCAGCAAATGACCGCGCATCATCGCCTGATTGAAATTTGACGCGACCTCCGCGACGAACAACGAGTAATTGTTGTACACGCGCGGCTGGTTCTGCCCCGTGAGATACGAGTGCATCGAGTGACCGAGTTCATGCGCCAGCGTGCTCATGCTTCCCACTTCATCGGTGTACGACATCATAATGAAGGGATGCGTATCGGGCGCGGCGCCCCACGAGAACGCGCCGTTCTGTTTGCCTTTGTTCGGGTAAATATCCACCCAACGATCTTTGAGACAACCCTGACGCAACACGTCCACGTAATCCTTGCCGAGCGGCGCGAGACTTTCAGAAATTAAATCAACCGCCTTCGCGTACGGAACTTTCGGTTTGCTCTTGACGATGGGCGCCCACATATCGTAATAGGTGAGGTCGCGCAATCCCAACGCCTTGCGGCGCAATTCAAAATAGCGATGCCACACGGGGAGTTTGGACTTGAATGTATTGATCAGATTATGAAAAACCGATTCGGGAATGTTGAGTCCGAACAACGAGGCTTGCAACGATGTGTCAAACTTCCGCGCGCGCATGTTGAAGATGTTGTTCTTGATCGAAGTATTGAGATTCGCGGCAAGCGTGTTCCTGAATTCAAGGTGCTTGTCCATGTAACTCTCGAACGCGCTCTGCCTCACCTTGCGATCTGGACTTTCCATCAATGACGTGTGCATGTTGCCTTGCGTGATCTCAACCTTCTTGCCCTTTTTATCTTTCGCGGGCGCAAATTTGAAATCCGCGTTCACCAACATGCTCGAACTATTTTGCGCGCCGCCGAACGGGTCGCCGACCATGCCGAGCAATTCCTCCACCTCGCCCGAACGCACATGCGCTTGTTGTCGGAACAGGTCTTCAAAACTATGCCGATACACCGCGAGTTTTTCGTTGCCCTTCATCCATTCATCTAGTTTTGCTTTTCCCATCGCGATCAATTCAGGGTTCACAAACGACAGCGCGCCAGACACTTGTCCCGCCACGCCCTGCGCCTTGCCAAACAACGCGGCGGCTTTTTGGTCTGTCGTATCCACCGAATACGAAAACCCCGCGTACATAAACATTTTGTTCGTGCGGTTCGCCAACGCCTCCACCGCGTGTATGGCTTCGAGCAAAACTTCCGCGCCTTCGCTCAGCCTGCCCTCATATTTTTTCACGTTGGGCAATTCAGCCACAATGCTCTTGACCTCCGCCTCCCATTCCTTCGCGGATTTAAAAACGCTCTCGGCATTCCACGTAAATTTTTTATTGATCTTATTTCGGGGTAAGACTGTGTTCGCCATGATTCATTTTCCTTTTTGGGATGTAAACCCGCATCTTTCTCAGGGTCGGCTTGATTCGGCCTCCGTCAAATTTTACCACCCCGACGACTCCTATTCGCGCTGAGCGGAGCGCTAGCGTAGACGAAGCGGGGCGGACAGGTTTGAGCCTCAAAGTGATCTTTTGAACCGCGAAGCCCGCAAAGGTCGCCAAGTTTTAATTCCTTCTTTGCGTTCTTTGCGCTCTTCGCGGTAAATTTTGAGGCTCACCCTCCATCAAACTCTGCGACGGGAGTTCACCTCGGCAACGAAAAACAAATCCTCGCGCCTAACTCAGTTTTGGCATCCGCCCAAATGCGCCCGCCATGCGCCTCGACAAACGCGCGCGCGAGATACAGTCCCAGCCCCGCGCCCTTCGTCTGCTTGACGGCTTTCGTCGAGCGATAGAATCTATCGAAGATGTGCGGCAAATCTTTTGCTTCGATGCCCTTCCCTTCATCGGATACACAAATGATGACCTGTTCGGGTCTCACAGTCCCGCTGATTTTGATTTCACCCGTTGCTGAATATTTGATCGAATTAGATACCAGATTGGAAATTATCTGCTCAATGCGCGTTTCATCCGCCAGCACAACAGGGAAATTTTCAGGGAAGTCTGTGACGATGGTGTGATTTTTCGATTGTGTGGCAAACCGTTCAGCAATGCGGCTTGCAAGAGTCGGGAGTAAAACATCCGCAGGATTCAGGCTCAACCCACCTGCCTGCAAACGCGACGCGTCGAGCAGGTCGTCAATCATCTTGCTCAAGCGGTCTGCTTCATCTTCGATCACCGTGAGCGAGTCGCTGATCGTGCGCTTGTCCCATTTGGCATCGTCGCGCCTGAGAGTTGACGCGTATCCTTTTATCAACGCGACAGGCGTCCGCAGTTCGTGGCTGACAATGGAAATAAACGTGGCTTTGATTTCATCAGCCGTTCTGAAATGTGAAATATCTCGAACGCTGACGATGATGTTGCGAAGTTTGCCCTCTGGCGAAAGCAGAGGGGCGTAGGTGACGCCAACTGGAAGCGACGGCGGCAAATCGCGTTCAAGGTCGCCTTCCACATACAAAGTCGCGTTCGGTGTGAGGGGCCAGCCGTTTGCGATAGCTTCATTTAACGTTGAGCCTTGCGGATCGCCATCCCAGCGAACGACATCATTGTGTGGAGTGTTCACGAGTTCATCGTGTGTCTTTCCATAGATTCGCTCGAAGGCATCGTTGACGCGCTCGATGGTCAGGTCCGCGTTGAGGATGATGATCCCATCCGCGGCGGAGTCGAGAAGCGCGTCGAGTCGTTGCTTCTCGTAAGAAACCTGTCCGTACAGTTGCGCGTTGTACACGGCTATCGCGGCTTGGTCTGCAAACGATTGGAGAATCACGCGGTCGTTCGGAGTGAACCCGCCCTCATAGTTTCGGAAAATAAAAATAACGCCGATAACTTGTCTGTGCGCTACGAGGGCGAGCGCGGTCCCGTTGAGCAGTCCCATGCTGGCGGTGTAGGTCAACTCGCCCAACATGCGATTGAGTTCGAGAACATCCAACTCACGCATGTCTTCGTCTGCTAGCAGGGGGGTGAGGTAGCTGAGGAAAGCCGGGGCAATCCCATGGGCGGCGGCGACGCGCCAGCCATCCCGTTCTTTGAGCGCGATGATGCCGGCTTGTCCCGCAAGCATTTCAACGGCGATCAGCAAAATCCGCGCGAGAAGTTTTTCCTGGTCAAGTTCTTGTGTGAGGGCGCGCGAGATTTCGAGGAGATAATCCCGTTGGCGCACGCGGAAGTCTGGGAGCATTGGGTGATTTTATCATTCCTCACACATCACGGCGGTGCGAGGAGTGTTGTATCTTTTATGGAAAAGTATCGTCTTGATGTGCAGATCGATTTCACCGCTTGGGGATAAGTTTTGGCTGGCACCGAAGCGCCTCCCTTGTAAAAGGCGTTTTTTCGCGTGCAAACCGCGCCTAATGATATTCGCTTCACCACCTATTAACAGCCGCATGGCTTGCGCGCCGGCGACTGTAATCGCGCCTCCAGTGAAATTGCCCACCTTAGGTAAAACGTCACTCTGCTTGTTGGATGCGAACTTTTGAAAACCTGCGAAATTCGCCGCCATTTATTCTGTAGGTAAGATATAATACAAAAATTCGATTCTGTAAGTATTTTGTAAGGTGAGAGAAGATGAATCATCCAATCGCTCGCTCGTTCTCCAAAACCCTGACATTGCTGGTCTTAATAGGTTTAGTTTTAGGCGCTCCCGGGGTTGGCACCCAACCTGCTCTCGCGCTTACAACTGCTATCGATGATATTCCCGGCGCCGCGGTATTAATCCCCGATGCGCCCCCAGCGCCGAATTGCACCAATCGCGCGATCGCGGTCAACTCTCCCACGCCAATCATCATTGGGGATGTTAACATCGCCTTGAATATTTCTCATCCGCGCCGAAGCGATGCGCGCGCCACTCTTACTTCGCCTGCCGGCACAACCGTTGTTTTGATCTCGGGCGCGGGGTTGGGTAATCCGGTGGTCGCCAGCCCGGATGATTACGATAACTATGACGTGTTGCTTGATGATTCAAGCATTAATTCCCTATATGACAACGACAACGACGATGTAGCCGCGCCTTTCTATGATCGCGACGCGCGATCGTTTGAAGCGCTGATTGCGTTCAAAGGCGAAGATGCGGTTGGGAACTGGACTCTTGCAATTTGCGATACG
>Ga0073902_10000506_pt1 | contig 23107 bp, 26 predicted proteins | sample KloWWTmeKNB19Kit_FD_66667 | JGI IMG/M metagenome (GOLD analysis project Ga0073902, IMG submission 66667) | Active sludge microbial communities from Klosterneuburg, Austria, studying microevolution and ecology of nitrifiers - Klosterneuburg... | ecosystem: Engineered > WWTP > Aerobic digester >...
TGGCCTGGGTTTGGCGATCTGTAAACATATAGTGGAGGCGCACGGACAAACCATTCATGTACGCAGTCGGGAAGACATTGGCACCACAATTGGATTTACATTAGATGCAAGAAGGGATTAATATCAACGGCTCCCTGCAACTTATTAATTTTACCTTTTCCGGATAATAGCTGGTTATTTACAAATAATAATTAACGATACAATATGAAACTTTTTTTGTCCATCAGTCTTATCCTCTTAATTCAGCAATCAATAACAGCACAATTACCGGCTATTCCTTCGTCTTATTCTAATATCGGATACGATGAAAAAGGAAGATTATTTTTTTCTAAAGAAGGTCAGCGATATTATGCAGATACCACAGGTCCCCGCTACACACTTCAGAAATTATTTGGTAACCCTAAAGGAACTGACAGTGGTTTGTCATTGGATTTTGGCACTTTCAAAGGGACAGTGACCTATGGCATGATACCTTACGGGAAAGTGCCTCATCCCTTACCGATTTTTCGCATTACCGCTCCGTTGAAAGACGGAAAAGTGAATATCAATATCAAAAATGATTTCCGTAATCCTTACGATTTTGTGAAGTGGTCAGATAATAAAGGTTTTTCTATTGGATATCGCCTGATGGATGAAAAAGGATTGGTGGTGTTTGACGGTGAGGTTACAGCAGAAGGTATTGGCCCTTTTACTGTAGTACCTGCAATATATGAAGGTCCGTTTATAAGTAATGTGACCGAAACCAGTGCTGTTATCTGGTTTAATACAAACCAACCCGTGCAAACAAGTGTGCTCGTTGATAATAGAGAATTAAAAAATGAAGCAGCTGCCACACATCATGAGTTCAAAATAACCGGGCTGAAGCCGGGTACAAAATATGCGTACGTTGTGAAAGCAGGTTCTCAATCACAAGCTTATCACCTCACAACTTCTCCCAAAAAAGGTAGCCGCAAACCTTTTGTTTTTGCCTATACCAGCGACAGCCGCAGTGCTACCGGTGGCGGTGAAAGAAATATATATGGTGCAAATACATATATTATGAAAAAGATTGCAGCGCTTGCTTATCAACAGGGGGCAGCTTTTATGCAGTTCACCGGCGATATGATCAACGGCTATTTATCTAATAAGGAAGAACAGCTTGTCCAGTACACTAACTGGAAGAAAGCCATTGAACCATTCTGGCATTATATACCTTTTTATGCCGGACAGGGAAACCATGAAGCGTTGGGGTATATTTTCAGGGATACTGCCGGTGCCCAGCGGGCATTTATTGATAAGTTTCCTTACACTATTCATTCGGCAGAACAGGCCATGCGGGAAGCATTTGTAAACCCGGAGAACGGACCGGTAAGCGAGGATGGCAGTATCTATGACCCCAATCCGGAACAAGTTGATTTCCCTTCTTACAGTGAAACGGTATTCTACTATACTTATGATAATACAGCAATGATTGTACTGAACAGTGATTACTGGTTTGCCCCATCTATTAGCAGGGATACATCAACCGGTGGCGGGCTTCATGGCTATATTATGGACAACCAGTTGGAGTGGCTTCGTAAAACCATACTGCAACTGGAAAAAGACCCGGCCATAGACCATATATTCGTTACACAGCACACCCCGGTTTTCCCGAATGGCGGACATAAAGGTGACGATATGTGGTATAATGGAAATAATGATAAAAGAACCTATGTAGCAGGTAAACCGGTGGAAAAGGGGATCATTGAAAGAAGAGATGAATACCTCGATATACTGATCAATAAAAGTAAAAAAGTGGTGGCGGTCCTTACTGGAGATGAGCATAATTACAACCGGCTGAAGCTGACAAAAAATGTCACCATTTACCCGGATAATTATCCGCATAAAAAACTGAATGTCTCCCGGCATATTTACCAGATCAATAATGGTGCTGCCGGTGCTCCTTACTATGCACAGGAACAATTGCCCTGGAGTGAACACACGAAAGCATTCAGTGTTGAAAATGCGGTATGCCTTTTTTATGTAAGCGGGAAAAGTATAAAGATGAGAGTTCTCAATCCGGATACCTTAAACCAGATTGATGAAATAACACTTCGCTGACAGGCAACTAAAAACTTAATACCATTCTTTCCCTTCAACAAGGCTTTTCAGTAATTCGGCCCCTTCAATCGTCATTTCTGTACTCATCACTTTGTTATCCATATCAAACAAAAAGTGACAACAACCCTCTTCCGTGTATTTAAAGATCACCGGCAATACAATTTCACCTTTGCTGAAAAAGACCATATTACCATCATACCCGCATTTGTACAACTCCCCTTTCTTACCATCTACCAGGCTGATAAACTTTTGTATTGCTTTTCCCTCCGTTGTACTAACTGTTTTAATTACTGAATCACTGTTGGGAATATTAAAAGTGATAACAAGGCTATCAGCAACAGCTAATTTTTTGCTTACAACAGAACCACCGCAGGAGGTTACAATTATTAATCCTGCTAAGAGAAATATTCTCATACCTGTTTCATTTGATGAAAAAAAGCTTCCATGCACTGATTTCTGAATCTTTACAGTCAAAGACTAAAATACAATAATAAAAGCTTAAGGGAAAGACCCGGCTTAAGCCAAAGACCCATCTTCACAAAGCAAACTGATACATAGCCCGGAAATGAAGATATAATTACATCACATACATATTACAATTCCTTAAAGCAGTATTCACTTTCAGGTAATAGGTGCATACGTATTTTGTAAAACCCCTGTACACATTGAAAAAAAGAAATCTTGACGTAGTTGTTATGTCCGACCTGCATCTTGGCACTTATGGCTGTCATGCCAGGGAGATTGTCAACTACCTGCAAAGCATCTCACCCCGCCTGCTGATCCTCAACGGAGACATAATAGATGGATGGCAATTCAGCAAACGTTACTTCCCCCCCTCACACCTGCAGGTGATCAAAGAAATAATGAACCTGCTGGACAGCGACACAAGGGTAGTATATATTACCGGCAATCATGACGAAATGCTCCGTCGCTACAGTGGTATTCAATTAAGCAATTTTCAGCTGGTGGACAAACTGGTGGTAGAGATCAATGGGAAAATGACCTGGATCTTTCATGGTGATGTATTTGATACCACCACCAAAGGCAGTGCTAAAATAATCGCCAAGCTGGGGGGCTTTGGTTATGACTGGCTGATACTATGCAACAGGTTTGTCAACTGGTGGCTGCAGAAACTGGGACAGCCCAAAATGAGTTTTAGCAAAAAAATAAAAAACAGCGTAAAAAAAGCTGTTTCCTGGATAGCAGACTTTGAACAAACAGCAGCTGAACTGGCAATAGAAAAAGGATATTAATTTGTGATCTGCGGCCATATCCATCAGCCCCAAATGAAAGAGATCAAAACAAAGAACGGCACTGTTACCTACCTGAACAGCGGCGACTGGATTGAAAACCTGACCGCACTCGAATATGCCGACAATGACTGGACTATTTATCACTATAATGAAAAGGAATTCGCCGGAGCCAATGTGATACCCATGAACAAGAAAATACCGGCGCTGAGTGTGGTAACAGATGAGATCGGGTTATTTATCAACTCACTCAAATAGTAAAAGAATCACCATGAAAATATTCTATGCCGTACAGGCCACCGGGAATGGTCATATCAGCCGTGCAATGACATTATTACCTTATCTGCAGCAATATGGCACTGTCGATATATTTCTCAGTGGAGATAACAGTAACCTGCAACTGGATGCCCCCATTAAATACCGTAGCAAAGGCATCAGCCTTTATTATAATTGTAAAGGCGGGCTGGATTATTGGCAAATGATAAAAAAAATTCAACCATGGAGGGTAAAACAGGAGATCAGGGATCTACCCGTTGAAAAATATGATTTGGTGCTGAATGATTTTGACTATATCACATCAGCTGCCTGTGCAAAAAAGGAAATCCCCTCCATACATTTCGGGCACCAGGCCAGTTTTAAATCTGCCCGCACACCCAGGCCAGGCAAAAAAAGCATCGCTGGTGAATACCTGTTGAAGCATTATGTAAGAGCAACGCATTACACAGGTTTACATTTTGATCAATATGATGATTTTATTTTTGGCCCGGTAATAAAAAATGAAATATTGAAAGCTGAACCTTCAGCCGGAGATCATATTACGGTATACCTTCCTTCTTATTGCGAACCCCAACTACGACAACTATTCCAGGCTTTTCCGGATTTCCGTTTTGAAATTTTTTCAAAAGAAACCCGTAGTATACGGCAGGAAAAGAATATCAGTTTTATCCCTGTTAATAAAGAGCTGTTTAATAAAAGCCTGCTCAGCTGCACCGGGATCATTTGTGGTGCCGGTTTTGAAACTCCTGCTGAGGCATTACAACTGGGAAAAAAAATACTGGCCATCCCCATAGCAGGTCAATATGAACAGGAATGTAATGCAGCCGCTCTTGAACAGGTTGGAGTTTTATGTTTACCGGCTATTGATAAGAATTTTGCAACTCATTTCACCAGGTGGATCGAAAACCCATCTTCAATTCAGAAAGATTACTCAAACAGTGTTGCACTGTCCCTGGAGCATATATTCTCCTTGCAAACCATCATGCAAGAGCATGAAGACCTGCTGCTGGAAGAAACCTGGTGACGGTATCTATTTCCTTTTCCGGCCCGGCGTCTCCTCCTCCCGGCCCTCTGTGTAGCAAGATCGCCGGGCAATTCCGAGTTCTGATTTATACAGGTTGTTTGAACGTACTAGCATTGTACAAAGTTAACGCCTGTAACCTGCTTCTCCGTTTTAGCCCAATGTCGCCTGCCGCACACAACACTACACACGGCAGACAATGGCAGGAACGATTGTGAGGGGAGACGCTGGGCGTAAAAAAGCAGGTGGCGCTCCCACCGCCAGGCAGCGGAAAAGTATAAGCTACGCTTTTGTGTGTCTGCATACTTTTTTGATTGTCGCCTGCTGTGGGAATAATAGGAGGAACTGCGGAAGATGTGTGGTGAATGAAGCGAAGCAAATTGACCACACAGATTCATAAGCAGTGGATGAAGGCGGCTGACTGCAGCCAAAAACCATGACAGCGGGTGCGAATGGGCCAATTCCAAGGCCAAGCATGGGATGACTCCATGAAGTAACAAGCCCAACTCTATGCAATAGTGTTGGGCTGTACGCTGGCAGGTGTTTTTGTTGGCAAGGGAGGGAGACCGAGACCTTTTAACCCATTCCATCTCTCAGTTTTTCAAACATCTTATCCGTCTCCTTGTCCTGGTAGCTTTGCGCCCATAGGACATAACGGTAAAATTCTTTACTGCCTGGTGCATGTCCGCTTATCCGTCTTACTAATTGCTCCTGCATACCAAGGCTCAACATGGTAGTTATAGCTGTCCGGCGCATAGTGTGGCTTGCACATACATCACAAAACCTTGCTCTTATGCCGCTTTGCCCGGAACTGCATAACTCAATAACCTTTCCTCTTTTTTCACGAAGTAGTTGAACCGGGTAATTAAACCCGGCCAGTTCAAGTAGTTTTTTTATACTTCGGTTAAGGTTACAGGAGGAAAAATGGGGCAGTAAACGGGAATTTTGAGTATTTCTGTTGATGATGTTTACCGCATATTCAGGAAGCTTAATATGGGTGTGTACAGAAGTTTTTTGAGAGCGAACTGTAAGATAATACATACCATTTACTATCCTGATATTGGATGTTCTTAAAGCAAATAGATCGGAAACCCGGAGGGCAACCGTGCATCCAAAAACAAAAAAATCTTTTACCTGCTTCATCCGAAACGAAAGCTGCTCTTCAAAATGTTTATTGCTGATAAGAAAATTTAGTTCCTCTGGCATTAGCGGGAATATGGCAATATTCTCCCGCCGTACATAAAAACTCCGGTGGAATTCACCAATTCCCATTGTAAGCTCCTTATTCAGAAAATTAAAAAAGGCCTTGATAATTTTAATCTGGCTTCCTGCATAATTGTCAAAACACCCAATGTCATCATACAGGTAATCGCAGAAAGCCTTATAAAACCGTTTCCAGTAATGACGTTCAGCAGTCATTTCACGCATATTAAGGTTTTTAATAAAGCGGAACCGGAGAATAAATTGTTTTTGGGTACTGAAAGTTTGCAAGTGTTTCCTTAGACATTGGTAGTTAGTAATGGTTCCTTTTGTTAACCTTTTACCATTTGGCTGTAACCTTCTGCCCTTTTTGCTGTCATTAATAAACTTGTCCAGCAATGGGAAAAAAGCAATTTCCCGTTTGTTTTTTTAAAATTTTTCATATAATTTTTTTGACTATAATTTACCAAAAAAGTAATATTTTAATAGCCGCAAGTTCATTGAAATTGAGGCCTGAAGCCAACTGTATGTAAAACTGCTATCCTCCGGATGGAATGAAGGCCATTGCGATGAATGAAGAACAGGGAGGGTTTCAGCAGTTGACAGGGTTTAGCCGTAAAAAGGAAAATAGGAAACTTGGTGGTGATGCAATGTCTCATTATTGGGATGGTGTTTTAGGTGATCTTATGAACAAATTAGGGGGTGAGGGTACTTCTGAAGGAACTGATATATTTATTGGAGTTGTAGGCGGTTCTGCTGGAATATTGGTAAATGTCTCTGGGTCAACAACAAATTCAGATGGTTCAAAATCAAATATTAATCAAACATTAGTTTTTGGCCAAAATACGGAAGGAAGTTTTGGATTTTTTGATTCAGTTACTGGAATACAATATGATGCCGAGAAAAATAATTATGTTAAAGAGTTGCTTTCCGCATTTAACTATTTAATTAGCGGAGGTGCTGGAATTGAAGTTTTATTTCTTATGGCAAGTAAAGAAGGTATTCTTATTGAGGATGCCGAGTCGGCTTCAGTTAAGGGTGGATTAGGCCCTGAATTCTTGCCTGTATATAATTTATTTAACAGAAGCGGACATCATAAGATTCTTTGGAATCCATTTGCAGGATCTTATGTAATTAAAAATAACCTGGTAAACGGAATTCAATCTCCGGCTTTGTTGTTATTACATGAAATTGGTCATGCGAATGCATATATGAGAGATATTAATAGTACAAATCAGAGAAAAACCTTACCTACATGGGGCCCTGAAATTGGTGACTATGACGATTTTGAAGAAATGCGAGTAATCAAATATGTTGAAACTCCAGCTGCTATTAGATTAGGTGAACCTATTAGAACTAATCATAGAGGAGGATTAACAGTAGTTCCAAACTCAATATTCCATATTAAATATTAAATAAATGGGTGTGAAATTTTTATTATTTATTTGTTTTTTATACTGTGGTTTCAAATCTGCTAATGGACAAATTGGAATAGCTTCACATGAGAAGAGCATATCGAAAATAGTCGTTTATTATTTGCCAAAAGATAGAGGTGGACCGATTGGAATTACGGATAGTAATATTAGAAATATTAGTATTACTTCAAAATTTGAAATTTCTGATAGTTTGTGCTTATCTGAAATTCAAAAAAATATAGTGAGGTTAAAAAAAATTAAGGCAGGCCATGTTATGAGAAGCATTTATTTATTGTGTGATATCGAGTATAGAAATGGAACGAAAACATCAATTTCTTTTGAGAAAGCACAGTCAGGTGTTACTAAGTTTCAAGGCAAAATGTATGAAAATTCTCCTCAGCTTGAAACATGGATAATAGGATGTATTAATAAAAGTTTTTAGAATCTCGCTCCCCGATGTCAGTAGTGTTCGATAAAAAATAAAATGATGAAAGGTTGTGCTTTGTTTGCAATGAAGTGACAAATTCAATGGAGCATTACTGAATGAAGATCATTACTATCCGTTTGGATTAACACAGGCAGGTATAAGTTCCAAGGCACTGGCTTTTTGTGGTGCAGCGAATAAATATAAATATAACGGTAAGGAGCAACAGGCCGCAGAGTTTGCTGATGGCAATGGGCTGGAGTGGTATGACTATGGTGCCAGGCAGTATGATGCACTGATAGGCCACTGGCATGTGATAGACCCATTAGCGGAAGTTAGCAGAAGATGGACACCATATAACTATGCGTATAATAACCCGATTAGGTTTATAGACCCGGATGGGATGAAGGCCATTGCGATGAATGAGGAGCAGGGAGGGTTTCAGCGTTTAACAGGATTCGATAGAATAAAGGGAGATTGGAGCAAAAGGTATGATTCATACTTTCAAAAAATGGAACAGGATCAGGCATTGGAAATGCTAATCGATAATTTGAAAGAAATGTTTGCCAGTGCTGGAGGGAGTATTGATAGTCAAATTGATTTTGAGGGACACACTTCTTGGTCATTCTCAAACGGATACAGTGGATACGAGTCAACTCAATCAAGGGGAATTTATTTGTCAATTGCCGGACAGGGTAATTCGCCAAACTATGTAGGAAGTGAAAACGATGTTTTTAAAGATAGAGCAGATAGACTCGCAAAAAGCAAGGGTTTCGCCCCTTCAATATATGTAAAGAGTGGAAAAGAGTTGTTGAAGGCGCTAAAAGTGGCAACATCGAAGTATGGTTCTATTGCTGGAATTGTCTTTTTTTCACATGCATCTGGACAAGGGCTTATACTTAGTGAGAGTAACGGCTTTTATTCTGAGAATCACAAAAATGCTTACAATGGGGGAGATGCAGCGGACGTTGTAGATTTACAATTAATGATAGAAAGGGGTGAAATTAAGTTTGACGAAGGTGCGGCAATTATTTTTGGAGGATGTAATTGTGCAAGCCCTGCAGATTTTCCTATTGGCACAGATATTTCAATAGGAGAATCGATAGTAAGGGCAATTGGGGTAACGGCTTATGCTGCAAATGACCAAATACAAGAGGAAATTATTAACGGAAAAGGAACAGGTGGTATTACTTCCCCCGGAGGAAATTTCATAAAAATGGAAAGAGTTTATAGGTTCATCCCTGGATGGGGAAGAGGTGGGTACGCTATCGATATTAGGCAAACTGATGTCGGTAAGACAGTTAACCCGATTAATATATTAAGATAATCAAAAAAAAATTAATGAAACTTATTGCATTTTCTATTTTATCTGTTCTGCTTTTTGAATGTACAGGATCTCAAAACAAAGTGCCTGACCAATCTGCAGATAAGAAAGATAACATACTGGCTTGCCCGGATATTGACACTGCTCTTTTAGAATACGTTAAAGACTTTGATCCGAGAGCTATTGATTTAGATGAATCCTTAAATCCCAGATTGAAACAGCTTATGGATACAATTGATACAACATGTCTGAGGCGTCAAAAGCAATACAAATATTTCATTATTAGTATTGTGGCAAAACTTTACAGATATCAAGTTACCTGCTGTAAAATCGGCTATAATCTTATTGACATGAAGGAAGGAGCAGCTAAGATAATAATCAATGAGTATCAAAACTTGGTAGGCTATCCTGGAAAGAGAGAGTTTCTCAATTCTGGTACCGTCATCGCCTATATAAAACAAGATTCGCTTCTCAGGGAGGACAAGATGTTAAAAGAGATAATTAAACAAGTTGGATGGGATTAGACTTGAAACTTATTAATTTCATGACTTATATTTTTAACTCCGGTTGTCGTCAGTGTTTGGTTCATTGATAAATATTAAAAAATAGGAAGGTTGTGTTTTGTTTGCAATGAAGAGCCAAATTCAATGGAGCATTACTGAATGAAGATCATTACTATCCGTTTGGATTAACACAGGCTGGTATCAGCAGCAAGGCACTGGCTTTTGGAGGTGCAACTAACAAGTATAAATACAATGGAAAGGAGCAACAGTCCGCAGAGTTTGCTGATGGTAATGGCCTGGAGTGGTATGACTATGGAGCAAGGCAGTATGATGCACAGATAGCAAGATGGCATGTGCCAGACCCGCTGGCTGAAACGAGCCGGAGATGGACGCCGTATAACTATGCGTATAATAACCCGGTACGGTTTATAGACCCGGATGGAATGCGGGCCATTGCGATGAATGAGGAGCAGGGAGGGTTTCAGCAGTTGACAGGGTTTAGTCGGCATGGGCATGATTGGAATTCACAAAACAAACTGCAAAGAAGCTCGTTAATCGGTAAAGCAATTGAAGCATATTGGAATGATATTTTCGATAGGCTAGAGCAATATAATGCAAATGGAAGTGGTGGTTATGATTTTCAGGCAGTGGTAGATGGGCATGTTAATGGAATTACAGGTATAAGTATAAATTCAGGAATTGAATATAAAGAAGGACATACTATCAATGTTATGGAAGGAGGATTGCTAGTGGGTACAATTTACGTAAATAGATTCCGGGCAAATCCTTCAGAAATATTGTTTAAAGATGGAACAAGGACATTTGCAGAACTGTTGATGATCAATTTGCTATTTAGAAATAGGTCAGCGAGATATCGTGATTTTGAATGGATACATTCAATTACGACTAATGATCCTGGTGCTTGTAATGTTAATCAATTTGTGGATCCATGTGATGCTGTTCCATTTATACCAAGAAGTAGCTATCCATTTTATCATTCAGATCAAGAAATAAAAGATGGCGTTAATATCGCTAATGGGTTCGACACAGAGTTTTTCGACACACCAGGGAGAGAGCCAGTAATAGGGATGACGAAAACTATGGATTTCGAATTGACTCTAATGGCATGGGAGGAGAAGAAAGGAAGTTACAAGCCTTTAGTTACTCTTAACTATGGGCTTGTAGTCACAAAAGATGCAAATGGAAGCTATATGAGTATCAAAAATATAACCATAGGATCACCTTCAGGGTTTCAGCAAAATTTGATAAATTATGCCCAAATAATGCGCCGTTAATGGCAGAGTTTAAAAACAAATTTAAAGTATATTATGTATAAACTACTCATTATTGCATTAGTTCAATTCTATACCCTCATTGGTTTTGAAAACTATAATAATTATGGGGGGACTATTATCCTTGAGTATGCTGGACCGCAAAATCGGCCGCTTACCACATTAGTTTTTTATGTAGATTCATTTCAAAAGCTGACATCCCCTTATTTTAAGGCTTTTAAAATAAATAGACCTGAATTCGAAGCAATAGTAAAGGTAGTATCATCAGATAGTGTTTTATTGATAAAACCAGAGCAGGGACTAGGATATTACAATTTTACCGTTAAAGATAGTAGCGCAGATGTGCGATACGTTACAAAAGACAAAGAAACTACAAAACGGATTTTATTTGAGATTACGAAAACAATGACAAATTTGATTTTAAGGGAAAAGGTGGAGAGTGAGATTAATTCAATTTGTAAAGAACTCTGGTAATAAGGTCTTGGTATACTGACTTAGCTATTAAAAACCCATCCAAGTTAAAGCATAGTTCTTTTGTATTGTGTTACGCTTTTTGCGTATGTTTCTTTCTATTAACACAAGCAATCAAACTTACAATAGCAGCCGGCCCAAAGCGTTTATCAACTGGATACTGTTTGACGAGCAGTTTAAATATGTAAGTGCAGGCAGTGGTTTTGAGCAGGTGGGCGCCAGTGATACGTTTACCACCCATTTGTTTAACGATGTGGCGATAAACAAGAGCGGTTATTTGTACATTTATGTAAGCAATGAAACGCCGAATATAGATGTGTTCTTTGATAATTTGCAGGTGACGCATGTAAGGGGAGCATTACTGAACTAAGACCATTATTACCCGTTTGGATTAACACAGGCTGGTATAAGTTCTAAAGCATTAGCTTTTGGAGGTGCAGTAAATAAGTACAAGTATAACGGTAAAGAACAGCAGGCAGCAGAATTTGCTGATGGCAATGGATTAGAGTGGTATGACTATGGTGCCAGGCAATATGATGCACAGATAGGCCGCTGGCATGTGATAGACTCATTAGCGGAAGTTAGCAGAAGATGGACACCATATAACTATGCGTATAATAACCCGGTACGGTTTATAGACCCGGATGGAATGCGGGCCATTGCGATGAATGAGGAGCAGGGAGGGTTTCAGCAGTTGACAGGGTTTGAGAGAAGTGGACAAGATTGGAGTTCACATGAGCAGTTTTTTGATTGGGATGAGCAACTAACTCAAATTCTGACAGCTGCATTTATCAGAGCATATATGGCTTCCATAAGTGAAAAATTAGGAAGTGGAGGTAGCGGATCGAATATCAAAGGCGGAGGGATTAGTATCTATGGGTTTGGAAGTAATGAAACACCGTTTGTGTGGACTCCAGGAAAGGCCTACAGTGGCAAAAGCACTGCTATTTCAGAAACGGTTGCCGTATTAGAAGAGCTATATAAAAATGGGGGGATTTTACAATTCAGTACTATTGGAGATAATACCGTTAAAAATGTGAGCGGTAATGTTTTATGTGATTTTCTAGAGGGAGGTAAATTTTCAAATGTACCAATTACAATTTATGCTGGAATGGAAAATACTGAAACAAAGGAAGATGGTTCTATATGGTTCGATAATCGGGAAGGGCTTGAAATTTTATCATATACCGATCCTGTATCCGGAATAACACAAAAAGCAAGCTATCAGAATGCATTAATGGGATTGGTACATGAATTGGGTCATGTTTGGTTGAGAACCGCAATTCCTCTCTATCAATATGAGAGGTTACAGCGGTTACCATTTTTAAATCCAATGGGTAATCCTTTTTTAGAGCATATTATTTTGAAAAATCTTGAAAGAGGAAATGTTCCGCAAGTATTTGGACAGGCTGAAAGAATTTTTTACTACAAAGTAACTCTTTTCAAAACCGATGGACCATTTTCAATAAAAAAAATTAATTAAAGTAGATGAAAAAAGTTTTATTCTTGTTTTTAATATTCTTTTTAGGCCAAAGGTGCATTTCTCAGGATGATTTTAATAAGGAGTATTGGCTGATACGAGCCAATATTGAAAAACCTTATGAAACCCTCCTTCGACATACGATTGTGTCGCCTAAGCAATCAGAATATAAAATCGATAGTTTCTTTATTGATCATTTAATAAGGAAATATTCCGGGCCAGGAAATTTAAAATATTTTATTTCAAATCGATTTTTTCTTGAGAGATTCAACTATGATTTCTTGCTTCATGACAAAGCTGCTCTTCAGATCGCAATAGATACCAATAAGTTTAGGATAGAAGCAAAAAAAATAAGTAAAAGCTTAAGTAGCCTTGGTAAAATTCAATATGATTCTACCGTTTTTAATACTGTTCATAGCATGGATGGCTACACTTATATTTTATCAATAAATTCAAAAGAAATTTTTGGGCTTACATGGGATACACCAACTGTCTCCGTATTAGACAGTTTAACGATTTCAATCAATGATAAAAGGTTCATTATCCCGGATTCGATATTCAGTGATTTATATTTTCCAAATTTTTGCGAGATTTCCCCAAACAAGAGACCCATAGAAGCATTTTTATCTCCAAATAAAAAATACATATATCTGTATGTAACCGGAGGGCAAATGAACGTAAACTTTTTTTGTAAAATCATTTTTGATATTGAAGGCAGAAAAGTTGTTGGCCGGATGATAGCGGACAATAATGAACTTTCGTGGTATCGGACCTTTAACAAAAATTTCATTGGCTTTTGAAGGCACCCCTTTTTATCTCCATTCTCCTGAGTCCTCGTTTCGGTAAGGAAGAATTAAAAAGGGTAGTTGTGCTTCGTTTGCAATGAAGCATCGGCTTTAAAATGTAGGAAAATCCTAACTTAGATTTCTTAATTCGTTTGTTGTTTTTTTTGCAATTACACAAAGGCAGCACACAACACCAACAAAGGCCGTAGGCCGTTCAACGGTTTTGAAGACCCAACAGCGGGAAATTCATAAAATATATGGTTAAGTTCTTAAAAAATATCACAAATGGTTTTTTATCAATTTTATTTATTTTCTTATATAGCATAATATGTGAAACTAGTAATTCGATTACTCTTGAGTATGGCTGGTTAACAGATAAACCTATTCCGAAAATAATTTTTTATGCTGACACATTTAATAAAAATGAGTCATGGCCATACTATGCTTATAAGGTTAATCGAGAATGCTTGAAGCTAATAAAAAATGAAATTAAAGGGTTTGATAGTGTTGGAATATTAAAGGATACAAATCAAGTGGGTTATTATAACTATGTTATTTGTACACAATCTCAAAAGACTAGGTATATAACAGATAATAAAAAACATACTAAAAAATTGCTAAACAAAATACTGGATAGAATTAATGATACTGCCGTTAAACGGAGTGTTGGTTTGAGGTTTGATGATATTTCCCGACGCATATGGTAATGTTAAAAGGTCTCGGTCTCCCTCCCTTGCCAACAAAAACACCTGCCTGCCAGCAGGCATGCCAGCGTAGTACCCGGATGGAATGAGGGCGATAATGGTGAATGAGGATAATTTTTTTGGCGGGGAGATGAGTGGGATGGATAGTAAGAAATTCCGACAACAATGGAAAGCGGATAAAGAATGGCAAATAAGCGATGCAGAAATATTATGGGATCAGATTATAGACTTTGCAGGAAGCGGCGGAAGTATTATCTCAATTACAGGGGCAAGTGCAACGGAGTATAAAGATTTTTCCTTTTCATTTAATGAAGGGGAATTAGCTGGAACTTATGGAAGCATTAGTTCGGCTACATTTTCATATGATGGATATGATTATTATACATCCTCAGATATTGCTGCATTTGCGTGGGCCAGAAAGGAAGGATATAGCCTTGGTATCAGAGATGCAGCCGAGAAGGAAACTGAGTGGGCATCTTTAATCTTTGAAAAAATAGATAAGGGTACAGGGGTACGGTATTATTCGTATACAAAGCCGGATAAATTCAAAACATTTTTGAAAAGATATGGTTCTCCCGGGCCAGATGCTGATCCCAAAAAATTTCATGGCAAATTGCCGAAAGGTGCCACTTTGTATGGCTATATACACTTGCATTGGGAAGGAAGTGAATACCTTGATCCCAGTAATATAGGATTCAGCAGGTCGAGCGGAGGAGGAAAAGGCGATATGTTAAAGATGGATGATTTTCCAAATCTAAAATTTTATGTTGTTGGGTCTACGGGAATTCTGTGGGCACGCAATCCAGCAAAGATGGCACCGAACAGAGCTGAATGGCCCACTGACACCGATGCCAAAAAAATTTATAGAGTAGCAGAAAACGTTTATGGCCCAGGCGCCATGACGAACTTAATACCTTTAACTTTCAAAGATTTAATTCCGTGTAAATTGGAATAATACAATTATTATGAAATACTTATTTATTACCTCTTTATTTACCGTAATGCTAACTTGTTCGTTTTCGTCATGTACAGGAAATCGAGAAAAAAAGGAAACACTGTCTAGTAAAGATATTGTTGTTGATAGTAATGCGGTATTAACCTATACTGAATTAGACACTTTTAATAACGCCACAAATAAGATCGAAAAATTGCTTGACCTGCCTAGTTTGAAGGAGACACAAAATGATTCAGAGATAAGAATATGGTTTGAGTATGCACTTTCCGATAGCGGTAAACTTATCATATTAAAAAGTGAACATAATAATTGGATTTCGCATGCCATTTATTACAAGATGAAATTTGATGAAATGTATAAAATCGTTTCAGTAAGTAAAAAAGAGGAAACCAACGAGCCCAATTCTGGTTGGAAAAATTTCATAAGAAAAATAAATGGGTTAGGTATTTATGATCTTAAAAACTATAAAGAAATATCCGGCTATTCAGTTTGTGCAGACGGTGACCCACTAACTATTGAAGTTAAAAAAGATGGCAAATATAAATTACTTCAATACCCATGTTGGGAGGTTTACGTAATAGAGGATCCGTTAGCTGAAATAATCAAGATAAAAGAAATATGCTTATTGATCCAAAAAGAATTTGGGTATAAATTATTTCCACGACCACATTCTGCAAGTGTATTAGATCAAATAAAGTGAATGAAATCTTCTAACCGCTATTCAACCAAACTCCATCTTGGCTTTTTTAACATTTTCCAGGCACCATAACGTTGTTGGGGAATTGCAGTAATTTCCGGATTTTCGCTTTTCTTTGCATCATGCCATTCTTTGATATACAACCTCCCGGATACCTTCACTCTCTTTCCGAGATGTTTGTCGTCCCAATCATCCTTGCCTTCTAAGAAATAGAAAACACTATCGTCAGTGCGCACAGCAGCATAGTGTTTCATCACAACAGCCTTACCAATCACAGTAATTCTTTTTTGATTAAAATTGCCTTCATGTTTATTTGAAACAGCAGTAAAAAAAATAAACATTGTTGATATCAAGCATATTCTTATCACCATATCTAAAATTTTAATTTAATAGGAACAGTTGTTATTTGGTAATAGTAAGCATGCTTATTTCCAAAAATTGCTTCAAATCCTTCTATAGTTCTTTCATAAACTGTCATCCCAGGTTCTTTACCGTCTGCATCAAATATCGTCAAAGTTCTATGGTTATATAATCCGAAATCAAAGTTAGTTCCACGCTTATTTTTCTCAGCTTCTGCATCAATTTCATAAAGCATGGCTTCAGTCAAATTTAGCTTTCCATCCTCGTCAAACTTATAGGTATCGTTATCATCTTGAAATGAAAACCCATATAGAACCACCCTTGCATTCTCCGCATATGCCTCAGGATTATTGTCAATCATTTTCTGAAGCTCTTTAGCACCTTTTAGCGCTTTGTTAAAATTCTTATATCCTCCTAAGAGCGAAGGATTGCCGGTAATACCCAATTCCAACATTACGACTCCGATACATCCTAAAGCCAATACATCTTTTTGAGTACTAGTCATTGTTGTACCGTTTTTTCTGCCCGGCGTCTCCTCCTCCCGGCCCTGTGCGCAGCAGGGACGCTGGGCGGTTCTTTACTTTTAACGCCTGTTCACTCCGCTCTTCCCTGAGTCAACTTGCTTATCACCTCCTCCACATCTTTCACTTCATACCCCGCATGTCTTCCCGAAATATAATACCTCGCCGAACTGTGTTCATACTTTGTAATATCAGATGCCAGGTTCCATTTGCCGTTACAAGGGTTATTATGAATATACAACAACTTCTGATAGGCAAACGTTGCCGTTTCGCAATACTTCCAGTCAAATGACTCTTTCCACACTTCATGACGGTGCCCGTTGGCCTTGTCTTTGGATTGTACTGCATTTTCTAATAACATAAGGGTTTCTGTTTCCTCTCTTTCTTTTAATCTTTTGACTATATCATAAGCCATGAACCGTTTACCATCACCAATAACAGTGTTTAGTTTTTTTGCAGATACTGCAAAGTCAATAAGTGCATGAATATGGTTAGGCATAATAACATAACCTGTAATAGAATGCCCCTGTGTTTTAAGATAATCAAACCATTTATACACTAAGTCAAAACTCCTGGTTTGTTCTATCAGTGGCAACCACTTGTAACAGGTAAAAGTGATAAAATAAAGACCTGTATTATATGGCATATTTGTACGTACTGGCATATAACAAAATTAGTGTTTTGTTTGTGCCATGCTGCGCCGTAGGTGCCCAATGTCGCCTGCCGCACACAACACTACACACGGCAGACATGGGCGGAAAAGTTTACGGATGGAGCGGCGGAGACGCTGGAGAGAAAAAAATCTTTAAACATCAAAATCTGTATATCTGCTTTTTTTTACGGCTTTTGCAAAGCCGATGCTTCGTTGCAAATTGCAAATACAGACATTAATCGTCTGTACGAAGCACAGCTTTCATATATTTTAATATTATCAAAGAACCAAACATTCAGCACAACCGAGGATTAGGTTAAGAACATTTGAAATGACAGGAGAGGGAATTATTCAACTTTACAAATAAATGAGCCCTTAAATGAGTATTGTTTATTATTCACTTTATCATTTACCAGAAATGCAATATCCCCAAGTACAACTCGTTTCCTTATACCGAGATCGCTATTAAGAATTAGAGATTCGTTAGATGCAATAATTCCTTCATTTGAATTATTTGAAGTAAATATGATTGAATATGTTTTATTTATTATCCTTACTTCAATCTTGTCCGAAGATGGCTCATTCATTTCTTTGAATACAAACATTAGCGTGTCGCCATCAAAAAAAGATGTACAAGTATCAAAGGGTAAATGATTTCCGTTAATATCACGAATACTTGCATTATATACAAAGTGAATATCACTCTTTATATAAGTTGAGTCAACTAATACTCCATTTAAATAAACTCTATCGGGTCCGCCACGTACACCTGGTAATGGCCCATCAGAAAATTTATTTTTGAGTTTTTCATTGACAATAAACTCTTTTCCTCCTCCCTGTGAGTGTGTTGCACAGCTAAATAGATATATTAGAAAATGTACTAAAAAGAATCCTTTCATTGTATTTGGCTTTTAAGTTAAAGTTATTGTGTAAGCTGAGTGCTAAAATACTTACCACCATACATATCCAGGTACACTATATTCCGCCTCTTCAAATTTGAATGTGATATTTAAATTACTAACAAATTGCACATATGGGATTTGAAATTTTGCATGAATACTAAAAGCCCACATATCATATACCGGTAAAGTAATATTTTTAATTGAAACAGTTCCTTGATGGAAAACAGTTCCATACATAAAAATACCACCCCTGCCTGTTCTGCGAGGGGTGGCTAACTGCATGAGAAATGCGCAACCGACGTATTTACTAACGTCCTGTTTATACAAACGGGGTAGGGATGATTGTAAAATTGCGCCTTCATTGTTACGCAACCATTACCGGTGGATTAAGTTAGTATTATAAAAAAGGGCATAAGGGTTATCCCGGATACTTGAAAAATTTAATATTACCTTATTGTTAAATTTTTGTAGCTTTATTAGGTTAGCCTTCCATGAAAACAAAGCTGTACATATTAGCCCTGCTTTTTTTTGTTTCCCTGCTGCCTCAATCATCCGGGGCCCGGCAAACAGAAAGCTCCATCAGCTTTGATTTCTATGGCGAGCAGATAACCATCCCTTTTGATCAGTCCTTATTTGTTGATTTCACCGCCCCACTCTCTGAAAAATCATTGCAGCTCTTTTACCAGCGCATCAGTGCGGAGGACTATGCCCCCGTTATTAAGGCACTGCTGGCTTATAAAGTACAATACAGGCTTGATGACTGGTTATATTACCAGCTGATCCGGAAAACAGCACAACAGGTAAGTCCCAAAGCTGCCAATTATCATCGCTACACCTTATATAAATGGTATTTACTCACCGGTTCAGGATATGATGCCTTATTGAGTATAAAAGCAGACAGGATACTGTTTTATGTACAAACTGATGAGAATATCTATAATATTCCGGGCCGCCTGCGGAATGGCAAACAGTATATATGTTTGAACTATCATGACTACGGGGTGATCAATTTTGAAAGAGAGATATTCGCTGAAGTGGCGCTGCCTGTTCCCGGCGCTGTAAAGGGTTTCTCCTATAAAGTGATGCACTTACCCGATTTTAAAAAAACTGATTACCAGGAAAAAGATATCAGTTTCAATTACAATGAGCAGGATTATCATTTTAAATTAAGACTGAACCCGCAGATAAAAACCATTTTTGCCAACTATCCCGTGGTGGATTATGAATCCTACTTCAATATTCCGCTCAGCCGGGAAACCTACAGTTCGCTGATTCCCCTACTGAAAAAGAACATAAAAGGCATGAACCAGAAAAACGGGGTGGATTTCCTGATGCGTTTTACCCGCTATGCATTTTTATTTGAACCCGACAGCAGGCAGTTTGGTAATGAAAAAAGGTTGAGCCCGGAACAGACATTATTATATGAACAAAGCGACTGCGATGACAGGGCGGCCCTGTTCTTTTACCTGGTGAAGGAAATTTATAACCTGCCCATGCTGGTACTTGCTTTTCCTGAACATGTTACGATTGCAGTAAAGTTTGACAAACCTGTTGGCACACCCATTATGTATAAGGGTGAAAAATATTCTGTCTGTGAACCTACCCCTCAAAAACAGGATCTGAAACTGGGCCAGTTGTCACCCAACCTGGATAAGGCAACCTATGAAATAGCTTATGCGTATACCCCCCGAAATTAAAAATCCTCATTGGCTGACCGGCTGCGGTTCTTTTGCATCCCTCTGAAGTTTATCTAACAATTCCTTTGTTTCACTGCTCATATTGGTAAAATATTTAACACCTGTTTTAATAAAGGAAAATGATTGGCAATCATCGTTGCGGGAAAAATATGTAACATATACAGCATCACCTTTCCCGTAGAAATAGATCTTTCCCTGTGAGGTACAGGTATCCTTGTTGCTGATTACTTTGCCATTTACATCATTACTGATAAGGGACAACCATTCCCTGTCTTTTACTTTCACCATAGTAAAGAATCGTGGGTTCCCGGGAGTATGGTAATACATAATCACGGCACTGTCGCAGGTGGCCATTTCAGGCATCATGTTCCTTATGGTATTGTCTTTACATGCACTGATCACTAATAAAACTACTGGTATTAAAAAAAGAAAATGCCTGTTCATGTTGGTAGGTTTAGCAGTTGCAAATTTCACTAAAAAAAACGTCCTGAAATTTCAGGACGTTTTCAGTTATTCTGTAAACTAAATTAATAAGCTTTGTTCTGTGGATCCCAGTTGGTCCAGGTAGCTGTCCAGTCTGTTGTTCCCATAGCACCACGATAAGTTGTGGCAGTAAAGAAAGCGTTCATACCGGTAAAACTAGAACCGCTTAATGCTGGTGAACCTGTCACCGGCAAAAAGTTTGGTGTGGTAGAATAAAAAGGACTTGTTAACTGTGCTGCGGCTGATGTAGCTAATGTAACACAACCTTCGCTTTCGGCTTTAGCCTGTATTTGAGCATTAGTTGCAATGGCAGCATTGGCTGTTTTATATGGCAAAACAGTTGCATGCACAAGGTTATTCTTGAATTCAGATATATTATTTACATAATAATCATTCAACGTACCATCAGATTCCATTGAGAACCCTGCATCCGGGTGTCCGATAAGAATAGAATTACGTAAAATAAATTGAGCTCTTCTTCTCCAGCGGTTTGAAAAATTATGATTTCCAGCTGTACCCGGTGCATCATTAGGACCAACAAAAGTGAAATTACTCAATTGTGGTTTTGTATTTGGAGTAGCAGTTGTTCCGCTACCATCATTATCACACTCAATTCCGTTACCGGCATCACCTGCATCTACAAAATCCGGTTTCCGCATAGAAACGGCAAACTGGATCTTTCCGGTATACCCATAATCAAAATCAAAATCATCATCCGCTGTTGCAAAAGCGATCAGGTTTTTGGCATTTACAGTTCCGCCAAAAAATTCATACGCATCATCATTACCAAAAGACACCTGCACATTCTCGATGATAGTACCGGAACCAACACCACCCATAGTCAAACCATTGATCTCAGATCCTGGCTCGGCAGCTATGCCCGCAAACTCAATACGTACAAAACGCAGGATACCACTTTCATCCAGTGGATCTGTTCCGCCATACTGGCGGCCAACACCACCTTCGATTGTTGGAGCGGGGTCAAGCGGACGATTGGTTGGCGCCTTACCTAATAAGATAATACCACCCCAGTCACCGGGTGCCCTTGAACCAGCAGCTTTACCACTGGTAAACACGATGGGGTTATCTTTTGTACCGGAAGCGATCAGCTTGGCACCTCTTTCAATGATCAAAGCACCTTTCTCGGTAATATCACTCTGCACCACGCAACCGGCTTCAAAAGTTATAGTGGCTCCTTCAGTTACATACACATAACCTTTCAGTATCCATTTTCCTTTTGCATAAAATTTACTGGAGGAAATCACACCAGATATAATATTACTGGTAGGATCAACGGGAGGAGTAATCGCATCTCCTTCATCAAAATTCACCTTTACACAGGAGGGTGTACTGAAAAGAGCCATAAAAGCCAGTGCACCGAAAAGAATCTTCTTCATATAATTTTTGTTTTGTGTTTTTTATTTTTTAGCGAATGAATTATTTTTCCCAACATTAAAGTCATAGGTAAAACCAATTGAAATAGTAGAACCAGGCTTATAAGAATAGAACAACCGGTCATTACCACTGCTGAAAGCTTTTTTGCTGTCTGTATTCTCATAGAAATAGTAAGCCGGATTCAGCAGATCAGCCCAGGTAAGCTTAAGTTCTCCCCGGTTATTAAATATCTTTTTAGCGATCTGGATATCAACCTGGTCCCTTGGCCTCTCGTACACATCAGGGAAACCAAGATCATTTATTCCTACTAATGCCAGGCGCTGACCAATACGGTTATATAATAAAGAGCCGTTCCATCCACCTTGTTTGCTGTTATATTGCAATCCAAGGTTTACCAGGTAGGGTGATTGTCCCTGTAACGGACGATTGGATGAAACAGCAGCACCTGATGAAGAAGTAGAAGCCAGTGTAACTTTTGAATAGATATAAGTAAGGTTGGCAAACACACTGAAATTTGTCAATGATTGATTCAGAAAATCCAGGTTCTTTCTTACTTCAAACTCAGCGCCTATAGTAATAGCTTTATCGGCATTGGTATACTCATAGTTACGCCTGTCCAGCACACTGGATGGGTTCAAACGCAATTCGATCGGATCATCAAAATTTTTATAGAAGGCCCCCACTGTAATAGCCTCACCACCTTTGGGATAAAACTCATACCGGATATCTCCGTTCAGTATAGAACTTCTTTTCAGGTCAGGATTACCGTTAACAGCATAATTCACTTCATAATCAAAGAAGGAGAACGGCGCTATTTCCCTGAACTCCGGCCTGGCAACAGTACGACTGCCGGCTACCCGGATGCTGTGTTTGCTATTGGGAGAAAGGGTGAAGTTGAAAGAAGGCAGCACATCCCATTTTTCTGTGTTCACCACCACTCTTTTGGCTGTTACATCCCTTGTAGTCAGAAATTGCTGGAAATTCTCTACTCTGGCACCCCATACCAATCTTACCTTTTCACCAAACTTATTATCAAACATTCCGAATATGCCATTCAGGATAGACACCCCGAAATATTTGTCCTGGTTATTGGTAAAATCAAGTATCTTAAATCCATCGGTGGTCATATTTTCAGGTGCAAATATCTGGTTGTAGGGCAACAGGTTTTTTGTGGCATCAAACTGGGAAATACTGGCCGGTTCATAACGGAAAATACGGCTG
>Ga0073902_10000510_pt1 | contig 23065 bp, 27 predicted proteins | sample KloWWTmeKNB19Kit_FD_66667 | JGI IMG/M metagenome (GOLD analysis project Ga0073902, IMG submission 66667) | Active sludge microbial communities from Klosterneuburg, Austria, studying microevolution and ecology of nitrifiers - Klosterneuburg... | ecosystem: Engineered > WWTP > Aerobic digester >...
AGCAAAAAAGAGTTGTCTCATATCTAAGATTTTGGTGTAAAGTAAGTCAAAATGAAGCGTTAAAGATATCCCCTGCACCGGGTATTTTATTCAATAGTAACTTTGATCAAATACAACTACATTCGTCTTTGAAGTTTAAATAATATTAATCTAATGACCCGAACCTTTTATTTGCTACTTATCCTTGTGTTGCCGTGTGTATCTAATGCGCAATCCTGGAAAATATTCGCAGATACAGGTATTGCCTTTACAGCCAAATATCCTTCCAGTTGGGTAAATAAGATCAAGGAAGAAAAAAGAGTTTTTTTTACGTCCCCCTCTGACGGAGAAAAGGATGATTTTCGTGAAAATATCAATATCAGCGTAAAAACCAATGCTGCCTATGGCACTGAGTTAAAAATTAAAGAAGTAGTATCCACCGTCATTGAGTCATTAAAGAAAAGCATCGATAACTTCAATCTCCAGGCAGAAAATTATTTTAAATGGAATAATGCTGATGCTGTTGAACTCATTTATGGCGGCACTTATGACATAAATGGCACTTCCACCGAAGTACGCATCACTCAATGGTTTTGCTTTTGGAATACAAAACTTTATACGGCAACCTACACGGCTCTGAAAGGTGTTAATACACATGATGAAACTGCTAAAAAGATATTGAAAAGCATTCTTTTCAAATGATCCGATTTAAACTTTACTTACCATTTTATAATTTGTATTTACTTTTTAATTTTGCCATCAAAATACAATCAGATGAGGCCCATAATTGTCTTTTTATCCTTTACGATATTATTCCTGTCTGCCTGCAATAACAACAAAACCGAAAAAGCGGCATCACTAAATGAGCCATCAGCGAGCCCCGGGACTGATTCATCACCCGTTGTAACAACCTCTCCCCTGAATGGATCATGGGATCTAATCAATATAACTGATTTAAAAATTGCCCTGTCAAAGCTATATCCCCGCCAGAAACCAAATCTTAATTTTGATCTTGCCAGCGGGGTGTTGACAGGCAGCACGGCTTGTAACAGGTTTTCAGGTCCTGTAAAAATTATTGACAGCAGCATCAGTATCGGAGAACTGGGAATGACAAAAATTGCCTGTCCCGGTGATGGTGAGCAAAAATTCCTGGAAGCATTAAAGAAAACAACTACGTATGCACTGGTAGACAGTGTGACCCTCTCCCTCCGTAAAGGTGATGCAGAAGTGATGCGATTTTTAAGAAAGCAGAAAGTGATTTTATAAACAATTATCTTTATAAAAAAATACTCCTATGTCATTACTGAATCAAAAGAACAAGAAAGGAAAAAAGAAAGAAGACAAAAGTAAATCGGCCGCCAACCAGGGCTCTAAATTTATCCAGAAACCCAAATCTGGCTTTGTGAGTAAGCAACAAAATACAGGTTCACAGCGGGGCAGTTGATCCAATTTTATTGCACAATGACAAAGGAAGAGTTACTCAAAGAACTTTCGGAGGAAATTTATGCTGTGCTGAAACCCTCTCCCGTTCACGGGATTGGTGTATTTGCGCTAAGGGATATTCCAAAGGGCTGCCGGAATATCTTTTCAAAAAATATCGGTGAATGGATAAAGCTACCGATTGCAGCCGTTGAACAGCTACCGGAACATTCCCGTAACCTGGTAGAAACGTATTGCCTCTATGATGATGAAAATTATTACGTCCCAGACTACGGTTTTAAAGTAATGGATCTCGTAAATTATCTCAATCATTCAGCAACACCCAACATAATTTCAATAAACAACGGAGAATGCTTTGAGGCGTTGACAGATATTTCTGCTGGTACGGAATTACTGATCAACTATGGTGAAATAGTGGAGACCGGGGAATATGACTGATCATTTCAATTGCTAACAGCAACCTCTCTTCTCATTGTTTTACATACAGCTTATAACGTAATACCATATCGTCATTGTAAAGCAAGTATAACCACTTTACATCAGCAGAAGCAATAGAGTATACGTATTTGTAAATCCGGGGTAATAACGGCGCTTTATCTGCCACCACTGGTTTTAAAAACACCCATGAATCTGAGTGTTGAAAGATCGTTGAATCAACAGACATATCCGGTGAGATCTGCTTGTCCCGGTCAGCATCGGCTGTTGCCAGTTCAAGATAAATGGTATCACCCACTGTGGCTTCGATTACACCAACAGCCGGACTGAATGAGGTGATGCTGTACTTTACAAATGATTTTTGCTTAAATGGCGAATTCCTGAATTCCTCCGGCACTTCCGCATCAGGAAGTAAGGTCCACCTCGGATCATCCGGATAATGGTCGCGGATAAAGTCTTCCGGGGGAGTAAGAAAATACCGGGAATCATAATTCCTGACAAACTCATTTCCATTTCTTGATATATAGCCACTGGCCCAGGTCACATCCAGGAGATGCCATTCATCTTCCAGGAAAACAGCATTCCAGGTATGGTTTACACGAAACTTTGGAAGCGGCTTATTTATATTATTTCTTGCATACCCGACGATAATCTCTGACCGTATTCCGCTGTATTGACACAAGGTTGAAAAAAGCCGGGCATAGCCATCACAAACGGCTTCTTTTCGTTTCAGTACCATTTCAGCTACCCTTTCATTCAATGGTTTCAGTGGTTTATCGTCATCCACTTCGCCATTCGAATACTTTAGTGATGCTGTTCCGGTAACAGCTTTATTTTGCCCTGTTTTCACCCTGTAAGAAATATTACCGGTGATCCATCGGAATATCCTGTTTACCCTTTCCCGGTCGGAAGTACAACCTGCAGTGATCTTTTTTGCTAATGCCTCCGGGTTTTCTTCTTCTTTGCTGATCTGGCTGGATTGAGAGAAACCAGGGCTGGCAAACAATAATAATATGTACAACAGGTATTTCACTACTCACTAAAATTAAAATGATTAGGCCGGTTTTCAAACCCTCAGCGTTTCAAAAATCGGTTTTTAAGCAGTTTATCCATTACTTCCTCTTTCTGATTTCGGCTGATAGGAATATGGTGTTGCCCGATCCTGATTTCATTTCCTTCAATACTGTCCACTTTTGACAGCGCAACAATATATGATTTGTGAACTTTTAAAAATTTATCAGCCGGCAGGTAATCTTCCAACGCTTTAAAAGTAAGGTAGGTGATGTACTTTTTCCCGGAGGTATTGATCATAACATAGTTCTGCATAGCTTCCACGAACAATACTTCATCAATTAATAACTTAACCAACTTGTTATCCGCCTTGATAAAAAAGAATTCAGAAGAGGATGCTTCAGTTAAATTCTTCTCCCTAACCTCGTAATACTCCCTCGCCTTTAATGATGCTTTTAAAAACCGCTCAAAAGATACCGGCTTGACAAGATAGTCAAGAGCATTCACTTCAAAACCATCCAGGGCAAATTGCGGATATGCCGTGGTAAACACCACCGGCGGCGGGTTCTGAAGCGATTTAAAAAAATCAAGTCCGGTTATTTTGGGCATTTGTATATCCAGGAAAAGTAATTGCACCTGCCCGCTGCTGATCATTTCAGTTGCCTTTAAAGGGCTATCAAATGCCCCTGCAAGAGCAAGAAAATCAATATCAGCAATATATTCTTTCAGGCCTTTTCTTGCCAATGGTTCATCATCAATAATAATACAATTGATTATCATATTAAATGAATAGTTAGCTGTGCAATGAAACGTTCATCAGACTCATCAATTTTTAATACATATCTGCCGGGATATAATAACTCAAGCCTTCGTTTTACATTAGTAAGCCCAATCCCCCCCTGCTTATCATCCGGCTTCTGTTTTTCCTTTGAATTTTCAACTAAAAAAGTTAAGACATTATTTGCATATTGCATATCCACTTTCACAAAATTACTTTTGTCAGTATAATGTGAAATATGTTTAAAAGCGTTTTCCACAAATGGTATCAATAGTAATGGCTCAATAGAAACCCCTTTTACAGCGGGAGAACAACTAAACTGCACTGCATATTTTTCATCCTTGCGTAACTGTTGCAGGTCCATATAATCTTTGAGATACCGGATCTCTTTTTCAATAGTAATTTTATCGCCGCTTGCTTCATATAACTGGTAACGGAGCATTTCAGAAAACATATGCAGTGCTCCCCTGGCATCAGCATTATCCTTATCAATCAGGAAATAGACAGAGTTGAGGGAATTAAATAAAAAATGGGGATTGATCTGCGATTTAAGGAAATTAAGTTCCGCTTCTGCTTTCTCTTTTGCCGTTGCAGCCATCCGTTGCTGTAACTTCCCGTAGTCGAACATCAATTTTATAGCTGCACCTGCGATGACGAGAAAAAAATGAGGTATAATATTATCATAAACCCTTGCTTTAAAATTCTTTTCCCAGTTATATAAAAGTGGATTATCCAATACCCTGCCAAGAATATTCATCTTAATAATACTGCTGGAAATAATAAGTACCAGGAAAGCAAGCCCAAATAAAACATACTTCTTTTTATAAAGCAGTTTTGGTATCAGCAGGTAATTGGTAACCGAAATCATGAGCATCAGGTCTACTACTTTTATGAAGGTCACAAGGAGAGCTTTTTCTTCACTGGGATAACTGTCTGCTCTCAGGGAGTACCATATCCCGAATATCAGCATCCAGAAAACGACATAGTGCAGCTTGTACTTCAAAAAGAAAGGGGCATTGTGCATAGTTCAAAATAAAAGTACAATTTCCTGTGCTTACACGGTATTACATTAACGGAAGTATTTACTTGACTAACTACATTGTGCATTTCATCAGGCAAACCTGTCCATTTATGTAATTAATTGAACCTGCAATAAAATCACTGCGAAATTCACTAGCCAGATAATAGAAAAACTTATGAAACCGTCTTTAATAACTTTGATCATAGTAATATTTTCATTGAGTGCCTGTGCACAAAAACAGGAAAAAGCAACTCCTGAAATTGATGTGGGAGAGAATTGTGAAGGATGTGAAGCGGTATTTGAAAGCCCGGTACCTTTTAACGAGTTAAACTGGATCGACACCCTGCCTGGTTTCGATGAGCCAGGACAAAAACTGGCAATTAGTGGTTCGGTTTTTAAACTTGATGGCAAAACTCCTGCTGCTGGCATTGTATTGTATGTGTACCATACCAATCAGAAAGGTATATATCCGAACAAAGGCGATGAAAATGGCTGGGGCAAAAGACATGGATATCTCCGTGGGTGGATAAAAACCAATAATAGCGGGCAATACAAATTTTATACGCTGATCCCGGCCTCTTATCCCAATAGCAATAACCCCAAACATATTCATATCACCATAAAAGAACCAGGAAAAAATGCATACTGGATAGATGATTTCCTGTTCGGAGAAGATCCTTTACTATCCAGGGAGCTCCGCAATAAAAACAATTTCAGGGGTGGAAATGGAATACTTAGTACCAGCCATCAAAAGGGGATAATGATTGCCAGGCGGGATATTATTTTAGGGGAAAACATTCCGGGTTACCCAAAAGAGTAAGTATGGTTACAATCATTTAATAAATAAAACTGCCCTTACCCTGTAATGCGTGGCCGATCTTTCCACCTGGTTTATGATCAATCCATTGACAGTAAGTTGCCAAACTTTTTTCTCTTTATCATATAAGGTCTCGACCGTTCCACTGGATACAGCAGCGTAAGAGGATTGATCACCTGATTTGAAAGTATAGGCGGCTTCTACCTCATTCTTCCCCCCGGTGCCTTTGCGGATCTTATATTTCCCGTTATGCAGTCTTTTTTCGTGAAAATAAAGATTAAAGAACTGGTCCCGTTGCTCCACCTTAATGGTTAATTTACCTTTAACACGGTATACTTTAAGTGTGGCAGGTCTTGCCTCAATAAAAAAATTATTTGAACTAACTGTATCGGTAATAAAAACAGGGCACTGACTCAGCGTGGTATCTCTTTCCTGTTGCGCATTTACTGAAATGCAAAAGAATATAAATATAGCCGGGAGGTAAAAACGCATTATGCTGATATTGATTGTAAAAAATACGAATAAATATGAATATTTCATTAAAGTGACTGCCCTTAGCCGGTTTTTCTTCTTTCTCCAAATAACAGACTGCCAATTCTCACCATCGTACTACCCTCCTCTATCGCTATTGAATAATCGCTGCTCATGCCCATGGAAAGGGTCGTAAGTCCTGCATCGCTGATCCTGAGTTTTTCAAAAAGAGTTTTCAAATAATGGAATTCAGACCTCACTGTTTCCATATTTTCTGTAAAGGAAGCCATGCCCATTAACCCGCATATCCGAATATTAGCAAATGGCTGATGATTTAATTGAGTCACCAACTCTTCCAGTTCCTGTTCATCCAGACCAAACTTGGTTTCCTCTTTAGCAATATAGACCTGCAACAGGCAATCTATGATCCTGTTATTTTTTTTTGCCTGCTTATTTATTTCCTGTAACAGTTTCAGGCTATCCACACCATGGACCAGGTGAACAAAGGGGGCAATATATTTTACTTTGTTACTCTGTAAGTGCCCGATAAAATGCCAGCGGATATCTTTCGGCAACACCGCTTCTTTATCAACCAGCTCCTGCACATAATTTTCGCCAAAATCACGATGACCGAGATGGTAAAGTTCAAGAATATCTTCTACCGGTTTTGTTTTGGAAACAGCAATTAATGCAGTTTTAGTTATCGCAAGCTCCCTGCAAATAGTATAATATGCATCCCTGTTAGCTGCCATTGTCAGAATACCCACAAGCGGGTATGTTTGAATTTGAATTGAAGTATAGTTTTACAAAAAGCAAATATAGTTATGAATGCAAGATATATGGCGGTCTCGCTGCTCCCTCTCCTTTTCTCGATCACCCTGGTAAATGCCCAGCAAAAGTATAAAGGTAAACTGGTGAGTAAACTCGGACAAGAACAATCCGGAGAGATAACTATCAACCTGGATGGCAGCAACAATGAATTGATTGAAATAACATATTCTGAGCAGACAAAAACAAAAGGTAAAAGAAAGTCGCAGCAAACTACTTCTATGAGTATGAAACTAAATGTGGCGCTTATAAAACATATAACCATTAATGATACTACCTATTACTTTCGGGATATCAAATATGATTACAACGACAAATATTATATGAATGTTTGTGTGCGGTTATTAGATGGTACGGTCAATTGTGGTTTGTTTCAGCAAGGCCGTTCCACGGGAACATCCAACCTGTCTGTAAAACTTCCCAACAGTGAATTGTCCAAACTGGCAGCTATTGATTTTGATTACTACAAAGCCACACTGGGCTGGCATATTTTTGCTTTTAGCAAATGCAAAACTTTACGTAGTAAGATGGAAGAAAAACAACCCGGCTATTATTGGGACGATAATGCTACGCCTGAGCAACGTCTTGCCATGTGGAAAAGCTGGATACAGGAATATAATTCCTGTAGTCTGCAGGGGGGCTGATTTTACCCTTTCAGGATTGACCGGCTGATGACGATCCGCTGCACTTCACTGGTACCTTCATATATCTGTGTGATCTTGGCATCCCGCATCAGTCTTTCTACATGATATTCTTTCACAAATCCATATCCTCCATGTATCTGCACTGCTTCAGTGGTAGTCCACATCGCTGTTTCGGATGCATACACTTTAGCCATGGAAGAACTAAGTGTATAATCAATGCCATTATCTTTTTCCCACGCCGCTTTCAGGCAAAGTAATCTTGCTGCTTCGATCTTTGTAGCCATATCAGCCAGTTTAAAGGCAATGATCTGGTGATTCATGATCTCTGTGCCAAAGGCTTTCCTTGTTTTGGAATATTCTTTTGCCAATTCATAAGCACCGCTGGCAATACCCAGTGCCTGTGAAGCGATACCAATTCTTCCACCAGCTAATGTTTTCATGGCGAATTTGAATCCAAAACCATCTTCACCAATCCTGTTCTCCTTGGGTACTTTCACATCGTTGAACATAACGGTATGTGTATCGCTTCCGCGGATACCCAATTTATTTTCCTTCGCAGCTACAACCACACCCGGCCAATTCTTTTCTACAATAAGACAATTGATCCCTTTTGAACCTTTTGCGGGATCAGTCTGTGCTATTACCAGGTAGACAGATGCGGTTCCACCATTAGTGATCCAGTTTTTGGTTCCGTTTAATAAATAATGGTCCCCTTTATCTTCAGCAGTTGTTCTTTGTGAAGTAGCATCGCTTCCGGCCTCTGGTTCACTGAGCATGAAAGCGCCAATATATAACTCACCGTCTTTTTTCCCCTGTGCCAGCGGCACCAGGTATTTTTGTTTTTGTTCTTCCGTACCATACTCCTGCAGACCATAACACACAAGACTATTGTTCACACTCATACAAACACTAACACTTGCATCAACTTTACTGATTTCTTCCATAGCCAGCACATAGCTGATAGTATCCATTCCGGCTCCGCCATATTCTGGTTTTACCATCATTCCCATAAAACCAAGATCAGCCAGTTTCGAAATTTGCTCACGGGGAAATAATTGCTTTTCATCCCTTTCAATTACTCCGGCAAGGCATTCAGTTTGTGCAAAATCACGGGCTGCCTTTTGGATCATAAGTTGCTCTTCATTGAGTTGAAATACCATATAGCGATTATTTATTATTCGAACGAGTGTTAGGAATGCAAATATAAGGGCAAAAACTCCTGATAAATAAAGGAAGATATAATGAAATTAACACCGGGTAAATGCCGTTAAACCCTTTAATCTCAGTTGGTTTTTTTGACCTAACTTTGCACACTGCAAACAATAACCATGAAAAAAATACACATAGTCCTTTTAGTACTGATTGCCGGTTCAATAGGCGTTTTGCTTACTTTCCTGCAGACTGCCAGTACTTATGATACCATTGACACAGCAATGGCCAAACCAGGTAAATTTGTTCACCTGATGGCCAAACTGGATAAATCACAACCTATCGAATACGATGCGGTTAACAATCCCAACTATTTAAGCTTTACAGCCGTTGACACCCTGGGAAAATCTGTAAAAGTAGTTTACCATAACGCCAAACCTGATAATCTTGAGCTGAGTGAAAAGCTGGTATTAAAAGGGAAATATAACGATGGGAAATTCGAGTGTAAAGACATTCAAACAAAATGTCCTTCCAAATACAAAGAAGAACAGGCAAAAGGCGGCCAGCACCCGGGAACCAAAGAGACCAAATAATATCTCTCCCGTCTATTGAACAATAAATAACCTCTTCCCGTTTTTAAAGTAACATAATCTAAACTTCTGAGATGGACTATATTGGCGAGCATCTTTTACCCGGACAATTAGGACATTTTTTTATTGTACTTTCTTTAGTAGCCTCCCTTGTAGCAACCATTACTTATTTTTTGGCTGCACAGTCAAAAACGGAAGCCGATGCAATATCCTGGAAAAAACTGGCCCGTTATGCCTTTATCCTTGAAGTAATTTCTGTCTTTGCCATCTTCGGTATTTTATTTTATATCATTCATAATCATCTTTTCGAATATCATTATGCTTGGAAACATAGCAGCCGTTCTTTGGAATTCAAATATTTGCTCGCCTGCTTCTGGGAAGGCCAGGAAGGAAGTTTCCTGCTCTGGAGTGCCTGTCATAGTGTTTTAGGAGTTATCCTGATCAAACGCAGCAGGAACTGGGAAGCCCCGGTAATGACAATAGTCAGCTTTGCTCAATTTGCATTGGCTACTATGGTGGCAGGTCTTTACTTTTTTGGTTGGAAAATGGGCTCTAACCCATTCATCCTTTTAAGGGATTCAGGGGTGTTGGATAATGCCACCGGGTTGCATATCAACTTTGATGTGAACCAGCCCCTCCGGCCGGATTATATGCTGTCTGTTAAAGACGGTAATGATCTGAACCCTTTATTACAGAATTACTGGATGGTCATTCATCCGCCGGTATTGTTCATGGGATTTGCTTCTACTATTGTCCCGTTTGCTTTTGCTATGGCGGGATTATGGAAAAAACAATACGGGGAGTGGACCAAACCTGCTCTTCCCTGGGCCTTATTCTCAGCTGCAGTTTTGGGTGTAGGTATCATGATGGGTGGTATGTGGGCTTATGAATCACTCACATTTGGAGGTTACTGGGCATGGGACCCTGTTGAGAATGCCTCACTGGTACCCTGGATGATCTTGGTATCCGGAATTCACACCTTACTTATTTACAGGCATAGCGGTCATTCGCTGAGAGCCACATATTTATTCTTTATACTTGCTTTTGGTTTTATCCTGTATTCTACCTTCCTTACCCGCAGTGGTATTTTAGGAGAGTCTTCCGTACATGCTTTTACTGACCTGGGCATGAATTTTCAACTGCTTACTTTCCTGTTAATTTTTGTTTTGCCATCACTGGCTTTCTTTTTCGCCAGGTACAATAAAATCCCGTCTGTTCAGAAAGAAGAGAATACTTCGTCGAGGGAATTCTGGATGTTCATTGGTGCATTGGTCTTTTTCCTTTCTGCCATTGTTATTATCGGCAAAACATCATTACCGGTATTCAATAAAATTTTTGGCACTAATATCGCTCCCCCGGAAGATGCCGAATTCGCCTACAACAGCATTCAGATCTATGTGGCAATAATTATGGCAGCCCTTACAGCAGTGAGTCAATACCTGAAATACAAGGACACTTCCGGTAAATATTTCTGGAAAAAAATTTTAATCCCAACTATTATCACCCTTATTCTATCCGCCCTTTTTATAGTTTTCGGTGATATCGATTACAATAAAAAAGGACCTGTTTTCCAGGGTTCTATATGGCTGGCAGTAGTTTGCAGCATTTATACTATTGTGGCCAATGCCGGTTATATATGGCTGGGTTTGAAAGGCAACCTTAAGCTATCGGGAGGTTCTATATCACATGTTGGATTTGGTATGGTGCTATTGGGCATCCTTATTTCATCCTCCAACAAAGAAATACTTTCCAATAATATTGGCGGTATCCCCGCTCCTTTGGCAGAAGGTGAAGATCCAAGGGAAAACCTGACCCTTGTAAAAGATATGACAGCCAATATGGGCAGGTATTCCTTAACCTATGAAGGGGATTCTGCACATCCCAAAAAACAACAATGGTACTACAAAGTAAGATTTAAGAGCAATGACGGGAAAGAAGAATTTGTATTATTGCCAAATGCATTTGTCAACTACAAAGGCAATGAAGGCCTGATGGCCAATCCTTCAGCCAAACATTACTGGGATCATGATGTATTTACCTATATCACTTCAATCCCCAATCCTGAAAATGAAAAAGATACGTCTTCCTTTAAACCTTTTACCCGTAAAACCGGCGACTCGCTTTTCTACAGCAGGGGCTTTATCATCATACAGGATGTAAAACAAAAAGACAGTATACCAGAAGAGCTCTTTGGCGCTGACGGAACATTATACGAAGTGCCTTTGAAAATTTATTCGAAAACAGGATCCACTTATTCTGTTACTTCCCGGCTGGCGAACGCAAAAGGCGAATGGTTTGCAATACCAGATACGATTACTTCCGAGAGCCTGGTTCTTCAGTTACAAAAAGTAAACCCGGATAAGACTATTGAGATGGGCGTAAAAGAATCCAGTGCAGTTTTGAAATATGTAACACTAAAAGCCTATCGATTCCCCTTTATTAAGCTTTTGTGGTATGGCGTCTGGATTACAGCAATTGGCATCCTCATTAGCATGGTAAGACGTATTCAACTAAACCGGAAGAATTCCATTTCTTCCTGATTTTAGCTTTTTTGAAACAGCTTACTTAGTAGTTTTACTGTCTCTATCTGAAATACCGATACCATTTTCTATTTTTACAGCAGATGCCAGAAATGACTAAATACCTGAAGTCAATTGTGTTATGCGCTACCCTTACCATTATGCCGGGGATGATAGTCATTGCACAGGTACAGCCGCCTTCAGTTCCTGTTACAGATACCAATCCCCCGCTCCCTCCCATGTCTGAAAGAATGAAAAATTGGGGACCTAATGATACAATCATTGTTCCGGCTATATGGTACCAGCGGGAGATTGTAAACTATAAGGAAATGGATATGGCATGGGTATCCAATTTATCTCCGGAAAAACTGGCAAAATTTATTGAAGAATGGACAAGGCTGCGGAATGCTGTCTATGTTACCTATCCCTATGCCAGGATTGCCGGAGCTACAATTAATGACATTAATGCCAACCTTGCAAAGGTTTCATCAAAAAAAGAAAGAAAAGGCTATATCAAATCAAGAGAGAAAGAACTTAAAAAACAATTTAGCGATCCGCTGTCCAACCTTTCTGTTTACCAGGGAAAGATCCTGATGAAATTGATCAACCGGCAAACAGGAAACAATTGCTACGAAATCATCAAAGAATACAAAGGAGGATTAAATGCCCGATTTTATCAGACTGTTGCCTTTTTTGTAGGAGGAAATCTCAAACAGGACTGGAGCATCGCCAAAAATAAAACCGACAGAGATATAGAAAATATCGTGAAAGAAATAGATGGCTCCTGGTATAATAATCCTTACCGCAGGTAATAGTTAACCTCAACCACCGGCTCTTTCAAAACAGAACTGCAACCACTTCCCAAACACTCTCATTGTAATCAAATACATTTGCATTTATTAAATTCTCTTCATTTATGAAAGTAGATATTCTTGCTATTGGTGTTCATCCGGATGATGTGGAACTTGGTTGCTCCGGCACCCTGATTAATGAAATAAAAAGAGGTAAAAAAGTAGCCATTATCGACCTTACACAGGGCGAATTGGGAACAAGGGGCACCAGTGAGACCCGTTACCAGGAAGCTGCTAACGCTTCCATGATAATGGGAGTTCATGCCAGGGAGAACCTGAAGATGAGAGATGGTTTTTTTAAAAACGACGAAGACCACCAGTTAAAGCTTATCTCAGCTATCCGTAAATATCAGCCTGCTATAGTGATTGGTAATGTGCTGCACGACAGGCACCCGGATCATGGCCGGGCGGGAAAATTGATTGCGGACAGTTGTTTCTTAGCGGGTTTACTGAAAATTGAAACGAGAGATGAAAATAATATTGTTCAACCCAGATGGAGGCCTTCCTATGTGCTGCATTATATCCAGGACTGGTATCACGAACCTGATTTACTGATTGATATCAGTGATGTATTCGATCAGCGGATGAAAGCAATTGAGGCATACGGAACGCAATTTTTTACAGCAGAAACCAGCCACGAAGGACCTCAAACTTATATCTCCACTCCTGACTTTCTTGACAGTGTTATTGCAAGAGCCAGAATGTTTGGTAAAAGAATTGGAGTAAAATATGCAGAAGGATTTATCAGTGAAAAGAAAATTGGTATCCGGAATCTGGACGCATTGATTCAAAACGAAACATAACTTTTGTTTGCCTGTAAATGCGAATCAAATGTTAAACAAACAGTTGTTGACCGATAACAAACGGTTGACTAATTTTTAGAGAAATCTGGTCGTTTTGGGTTACCTTTACAACCTGAAATTTGTATTATAATGACATTACCTAAGTTCTCTGGCACATCTCAGTCTTTTCATAGTGAATTAAAGAAAAGAATCAGTGATTATTTTAATCAGGCAGGTAAAGCCCCTACCGGAAATTTTCAACTTTATTTCAAAGCTATTTTCCTGACAGTTGCATTTATCGCAGTTTATATTCATCTTGTTTTTTACACACCGGCTACATGGCTTGCTTTGACAGAATGTGTGGTACTTGGCGGGTTAACAGCTGCCATCGGTTTTAATGTGATGCATGATGGCCTGCATGGCAGTTTTAGTAAGCATAAATGGATCAATAATTTAGCCGGCCTGTCTCTCAATTTTTTAGGTGCTAATAATTTCATGTGGAAGACCAAGCACAATATCATACATCATACTTATACAAATATTGAAGGAATTGATGATGATATAGAAGCAAAGCCATTATTACGTCTTTGTGAAACACAGAAATACTACAAGATCCACCGTTTCCAGCACTGGTATTTCTGGGCAGCTTATTCGCTGTTGTACATCTGGTGGGTATTTTTTACAGACTATAAAAAATATTTTCTAAAAAGAGTTGGGTCTGTGCCCTTGAAACCTATGTCTGTAGGTGACCATATTTCTTTCTGGGGCTTTAAATTATTGCACGCATTTCTTTTTGTTGCCCTGCCTATCAATATAGTCGGCTTTACCCCCTGGCTGATCGGCTTTCTTGTATATGGCATGTTTACCGGAGTAGTCCTGAGTATTGTCTTTCAATTGGCACATACGGTTGAGGATACTACATTTCCCCATGCAAATATTGCAACTCATAAAATGGAGGACGAATGGGCCATACACCAGCTGAAAACAACGGCTAATTTTGCTACCGGCAACAAATTAATTTCCTGGTTAGTTGGAGGTTTGAATTTCCAGGTTGAACATCATTTGTTCCCCAGGGTATCGCATGTTCATTATCCTGCCATCAGTAAGATCATCAAAAAAGCATGTGAAGATTTTGGGGTAACTTATATTGAGTATCCCAAAATGAGAATAGCATTAGCCTCCCATGTTTCTCACCTGAAACACCTTAGTCATAAATAACTTATTGAATCAGATTAAAAAAGGAGTTGTAGTACAACTCCTTTTTTAATCTGTCCACTTTGGGGTGATTGATTTTGCTGCTATCCCAAACCCCTGTAACTTGCAACGTTTTTCAATAACAGTAATATGGTTGATCTTTCTTCCTACGACCCCAACAGTGTAAGCAATCCCAATAATAATATTTTCGGATTCCCTACCTCTGAAGACAATGCAAAATTGGTGATCATACCCGTACCCTGGGAAGTGACAGTTAGCTATGGCGCAGGTACTGCCAGGGCTCCAGATTCAATCCTAAAAGCAAGTTACCAGATTGACCTGTTTGACCCCGAAATGCCTGAAGCGTGGAAACAGGGCTTCTATATGCGGTATGTAGACAAGAAGATATTGATGAAAAGCGACTACCTGAGAAAAGAAGCTGAACTCTACATTGACTATATTTCAAAAGGGGAAGAGTTAAGTGCCAATCAATTCATGTGTAAAACACTGAAAGAAGTCAACGAAGGCGGCGTTTTTTTGAAAGACTGGGTCTTTGAGCAAACAAAAGCCCTTTTAGAGAAAGATAAGTTAGTAGCCATATTAGGAGGAGACCATAGCACACCGCTTGGTTACATGAAAGCAATTGGCGAAAAACATGGCGAATTTGGCATATTACAGATAGATGCCCATTGCGATCTCCGCGATACATATGAGGGTTTTCACCATTCGCATGCCGGTATAATGTTCAATGCGCTGAAAGAGATACCACAGTTGATAAGGCTGGTACAGGTTGGGATAAGGGATTATAGCGAAGTTGAATGGGATTATATCAGGAACAGTAACTACAAAGTAATAACCTACTTCGATAAGGATATAAATCAAAGGCAATTTGAAGGCGAAACATGGAAGAGCCTGACAGAAGAAATTGTGAGTAAACTACCGCAACAGGTTTATATTAGTTTTGATATTGATGGATTGGACCGGAAACTTTGCCCGCATACCGGCACACCGGTTCCCGGCGGATTTGAGCTGGAAGAAGTATTCTTCATTTTCAAAAAAGTACTGGAAAGCGGCCGGAAAATTATTGGTTTTGATCTTAGTGAAGTAGGTGTGAGTGAAACTGACTGGAATGCAAATGTAGGAGCAAGAGTTCTTTATAAATTGTGTAATTTATTGGTGACAAGTAACAGCTGAAATGCCCAGATTCCAATTTCTCCTGAAGAATGAAAAACTAAAGCAATATAATCAGATTGCTTTATATATTATTCTTATCAACCTGCTGGCTTTTGCTTTTATAGCTATAGCAACTACTGAAAAAGATATACGGATCAGTGCAATTATTACAGTAGTAATACTTTCAAGTGCACTTGCCATTGATTACTTCCTGGGAAAAATAAAAAATAATGAAGATACTCCTTATAAGCTATTAGCGGAGTATATCATAGCGCTGGCCTGGCTTAAAGCAGGTTTCTGGTGGCTGGCATTATTATTTTTCATTCTGGGTATGTTGTACCTGGGCGCCAAAAGAAAACTGCTGGTCAGCATTTTTACTGATAAGATCCTTTACCCCTCTCTTCCTCAAAAGAACATATCGTGGCCTGAATTGAATGCAATAATTTTAAAAGATGGTCTCTTAACCATTGACTTCAAAAATAACAAACTCATTCAGCAAACCATTGATGAAAACAGTACTGTAAATGAGCAGGATTTTAACGAGTTTTGCAGGCAGCAATTAAAGAAATGAGTTTATCGCAATCCCCATACATTCTTTACTCCGACGGTAAGGGAAATATTTTTGAAGACACTTCATTATATGTAACCGGCCGCTCAGGTTGGGACGCAATGCCGGTACCTGAAGATGAATGGATAGAATTACCTGAAGGTGGCTCCTTATATGAATTACCCGGCAGACGGGGTATTGGTATAGATGTGGAAACCGGCGAAATGCGGCTTTGTGATAAAGGCTGGGCTGTTGCCGCCTTTATTCCACCGGCGCATACCGGGTTTTATCTGGCAGCCTATGAAACAGCCCCAGAAGCACCTATCCTTCCGCTGTTTTGCTATACAGCAGCCGGCTGGTTAGATGAAAAATTTTATGTACCGGCTATACGGATCGAACCTGATATAAGGCAGGAATGTGCCGGTTATGATGCAAAAAGAGTAGAAACCGGTGCCCAAGAATTACTGAAAAATTATCCGCACAACAGGTTAGTGGCACACCTGATGAATAATTGTGCATTGACTTATAGTTGCCCTGCAGCAAGGAATTTCGCATTGGGAAGATGGGAATGCCCGGTACCAGCTTCTCCGGCCTGCAATGCGAATTGTGTCGGTTGTATTTCATTGCAGCCAGATGAAGAACAGATCGTATCCACGCAAGACAGGCTGAACTTTAAGCCAACACCCGAAGAGATTGTTGAATTTACAGTACCACACCTGGAATCAGCTCCTTTTCCTATTATCAGTTTCGGGCAAGGTTGTGAAGGTGAGCCGCTGCTGATGTGGGAAACCATCCGTGATGCCATCATTGAAATAAGAAAGCATACTAAGAAAGGCAGCATTAATATCAATACCAATGGCTCAAACCCTGAAGCAGTTAAAATTCTCTGTGAAGCAGGCCTGGATTCGATTCGGGTAAGTACCAATTCCGCCAGGAGAGAGATTTACATGCCTTACTATCGCCCTAATAATTACGAGTTCGATGATATAATCGAGAGCTTAAAAGTTGTCAACTCGTATGGCGGCTGGACCTCCATTAACTATTTCGTTTTCCCGGGAATGACAGACTCCATAGCTGAATATGAAGCCTTGAGAAAACTGATCAAAGAAACCGGTCTGAAAATGATCCAGTGGCGCAATTTTAATATTGATCCAGACTGGTATCTTGGCAAAATAGGAGTAACTGATACCGGCGAATGTATGGGTGTAAAACAAATGCAGGAACTGATCCGGGAAGAATTTCCAGATTTAAAATTCGGTTATTTCAATCCGCCGATGGAAAGGATCAAAGGAAAGTTTGATATGGATTTTGCACACTACTAAATTTTAATGAACCATTCGGCTGCAAAAAATATTTATACCGGAATTGGCCTTGCTGTTTTGGCCACTTTTATCTGGTCCTGGAATTTTATTGTTGCAAGAGGTATCTATAAAGAAATCCCGCCGGTAAGCCTGGCATTCTTTCGCTGGTTAACTGCCACTATACTTATTTTTCCTTTTGCCTTTAAGTATTTAAAAAAAGAATGGCCTGTTATTAAACAATCATGGATCTACTTTCTATTTGCTGCAGCAACCGGCATCGCCATGTTCAATACATTTGTGTATGTAGGGGCCCAATACACAACGGCAATTAATCTTGCTTTAATCGGAACAACCTCCTCTCCCATCATGTCGGTCATCTTTGCCCGTATTTTTTTGAATGAGAAAATAAGTGGTACCCGGGTTTTTGGTATTACTATTTGTATTGCCGGTATATTATTCTTACTCTCAAAAGGTAATTTTCAAAACCTGTTACAGTTGAAATTTACAAAAGGTGATAGCTGGGTTTTACTGGCTGGTTTCGCCTTTGCAGTTTACAATACCCTGGTAAAAAAGAAACCAGCAGCTGTTTCTCCTGTCAATTTTCTTTTCATCGTGTTCAGTATGGGGACATTGCTGTTAGTCCCATTTTATATACAGGAAACAGCACATGCTGCGCCCATTTCCTGGAATGTATCTGCCTTGCTGATCATACTTTACCTGGGCCTTGGCGCATCAGTCATTTGTTTCTGGATATGGAATATTGCCATCCGGAATCTAGGTGCCGGAAGAGCTGCCTTATTCGGAAACCTGATCCCGGTTTTCAGTACTATGGAAGCTATGTTGATTTTAGGTGAAAAAATCAATTGGGTACACCTGGTAAGCTTTGTACTGGTAATTTTGGGCCTCTTAATTGCCAATCTCAGGAAGTAGGAACAATCCTTCTGATAATCTTAACATTTTATAAATCCCCTTTTATGCAAGTTGCACAGCGTTTGCATCGTTAATAACAGGTGTGAATAAACAACTACACTGTCCATTGATAATCAAAGCTTAAATTTGTATGAACAACGCTTACACAATGTCTGCATCCCTTGAAGCCCAATACCGTTCAAGAGCCGCTATGATTACAGCTGGTTTTGCCGGTTTAGCCATATTGCTCATGTTCCTCCTGAAGTGGAAGCTTCCTGTATTTGAAAAGATTGTGGAGTTACCGGGAATTGAAGTGGAGCTTAACCTGCCTCCTGACCCTCCTGTTCCATTTGATGAAGGTGGTGGCGGTGGCGGCAATCCTGTGCAAGCGGCAGGTAATCCCGGAATAGCACAGGCAGCGCCAATGCCTCCGGGTACTACTGAAGATTCCAAAGACATTGAAGAGGATAATAATAGCACCAGTCCTGCCATCAATAAGCCTGTAGCAACAAAACCAAAAGCAACAGCTATCACAAATACTTCTATTACAAAAACGGAGCCTAAAGAAATAAAAACTCCGGCCCCACCAAGACCTAAGGCAGTAATGGATGGAAAGAATATTACCGGTACTCAAAAAGGTGGAAATAATGCTGATAATTACGACCAGGCCGGGGGAAAAGGAACTGGTTATGGTGTTGGTAACGGCAGCGGTGTTGGTGGGGGAAATGGCAATGGTATAGGAGGTGGCAATGGTTCCGGAACTGGTGTTGGTAATGGTCCACGGGTTACCAGGGGCGACAGGAAAATTGTTCGTAGTTATTCATTTGAAGGCGATCTAGATAAAGCAACAATTTATGCAAATGTGAGTGTATCACCTGATGGTATCGGCAAATTCGTAAGTATTGCTAAAGGTTCTTCCAACAGCAGTAATGCTTACAAAGAAGCTATTATACGTTACCTGCAAAATATCAAGTTTGACAAAGCAGATCATGAATCCATGATCACTGTTCAATTTAACTTCAGGGTTAACTAACTAAATTATAATTGTTTAAAAACCATTTCGGCTATGCGGAATGGTTTTTTATTTATGGCATATCCTACATTTGCGGGGAATGACGTTTCAGCAAACCATAGACTATTTATTTACCCGTCTCCCCATGTTCAGCCGTATTGGCGCGGCTGCGTTTAAAAAAGACCTGACCAATACAATTGAGCTTTGTAATCACCTGGGAAATCCTCATCACCAATTCAAAACGGTCCATATTGCCGGTACCAATGGTAAAGGGTCAGTAAGCCATATGCTGGCGGCCGTCTTACAAACAGCAGGATATAAAACCGGGCTTTACACGTCTCCGCACCTGAAAGATTTCAGGGAGAGGATAAAAATAAATGGCGAAATGATTCCGGAGCAGGCAGTCATTGATTTTACAGAAACCATAAACCCATTAATCGAAAAAATAGAGCCCAGCTTTTTTGAAATCACCGTGGCTATGGCCTTTGATTATTTTGCACAACAAAAAGTTGATATTGCCATTATTGAAACCGGCCTGGGTGGAAGACTGGACAGTACCAATATCATTACTCCTGAGTTAGCTGTGATTACCAATATCGGCTGGGACCACATGAACATGCTGGGCGACAGCCTTGAAAAAATTGCGTTTGAAAAAGCTGGAATAATAAAGCCCGGAGTACCGGTAATCATTGGCGAAGTTCTGCCAGAAACATTGCCCGTTTTTGAGCAGGTGGCAAAAGAAAAAAAATCAGCGATTCATATTGTTTCAGATACAAGACAAACCGCAGACTGGAATTGGGAAAAAAATGAACTCATTGTAGAAGTGGCCGAAAAACACAAAACAGACCATAAAATATATCACCTTGACCTGCCAGGTATTTATCAAACAAAAAACCTGTTAACAGTTTTAGAGACCTGTTACCAATTACAAAACAAAGGATGGATTATTCCTGCTCAGACAATTACTGATGCTTTAAAACAAACAAAAAAAATAACCGGCTTGCATGGCCGATGGGAGGTCATACATCATCATCCTCTCATAATTTTAGATGTGGCACATAATGTGGATGGAATAAAACAATTAGTCAGGCAGATTGAATTAACTGAACACCATCACCTCCATATAATTTTAGGCATGGTCAAAGATAAAGAGGCAGAAAAAGTTCTGGAACTTTTACCAAAAGATGCTACTTATTATTTTACAAAGGCGCAAATACCAAGAGCTTTGCCGGAAGAAGAGTTAGCCCGGAAAGCCGCTTCATTCGGATTAAAAGGTAAACCATTTATGAATGTCAACTATTCACTTTACAGCGCTTCTCAAAAAGCTGGTAAAAAAGACCTTATCATCGTATGCGGAAGCATATTCCTGGTAGGCGAAGTAAGCTTAAGGAGTGTTAAAGAAATATGGGGAAAAGAGAACTCCTCTTTCGTTGATTTTGACTTTCTTGAATTAATCAGGTTTTTCGATTAATAGTGGAGCTCTCCTAATTTTTCCAACGCATATAAAATACAACTCACATGCATTGCCTGAACGATCTTGTTCTCCCTTAACAGTTGCTTTAATTCATCAAGCGTCATTTCCACCACTTCAATCTCTTCGTTCTCATCAAGATTTTGTTCACCCACCTTTTTACCTCCCTTTGCGAGAAACATATGCAGCAGGTTTGAATTAGTGGAGGGGTTTGGAGAAATTTTTCCCAGGTAATCAAATGAGGTGAAAGAGTAACCTGTTTCTTCCAATAGTTCCCTTGCAATGGCATATTCTACATTCGTATCAGTATCATCCACACAACCACCGGGGATTTCCAGGCATGTTTCACCAAGTGCATGACGGTATTGCCGAACCATAATTATCTTACCCTCTTCTGTCACCGGTAAAGCACCCACCCAGGTAGAAAATTCGTACACATAATAGGGATCAACAATCTTACCACCGGGTGTTTCGCATTTATCCCTGCGCACTTTAAACCACCGGTCATTAAAAAGATATTCGGACGACAGCGTTTTCCATTTCATGATGAGGATTTCACTATTATTTGTAGATCGTTGATAGTATGTTTATGCGCTGTGTACTGCGATCACCATCCTTTTCTTTCCAGGAGCGAAGTAATATGCGCAACATGATGCTTGCCATGCCAGGCATACATCCCCAGCAATGTCCATAAGCGGATGGTCTTTTTTTGCTCAGGATGATAAATGGTACGATTATTCCAATCGTTATCTGAAACATATTTCAATGATTCATACCAACGGGCATGCAGGGCATGTAACAGGGTTAATGATATATTGACAGGCAACTTCTGAACATCATTCATTTCAGCCCATAATTTTTCTTCATAAGGTTTAACTGTTGGGTTGTCTTCAGTTAATGCCAGCTTGAAACGACAATAAGCATTGATATGACTGTCAGCTACATGATGTATTACCTGCTGTACTGTCCAACCACCATCCCTGTAAGCAGTATGCAATTGTGCTTCATCGAGATTCAATACCGCATTTTCCAATTGCAGTGGTAAGAACTTAATATCAGCCAGCCATTCTACTTTCCGGGGGATAGAAAAAGGTTGGGGAGCATACTCTCCAATCGGATAGCGGGGATCAACTGCAGTAACAGGCATAAGCTGAAATTTATTTTTTTACAATTTCAATTAACTCCACTTCAAAAATAAGTGTAGCTCCACCTGGAATATCACTGCCCGCACCCCTGTCTCCATAAGCCAGGTGTGATGGTATCCACAACCGCCAATGGCTGCCCTCTTTCATTAAAGGCAATGCAATCTGCCATCCTTTTATCAATGCAGTAAGCGGTGCAGAAAAAGGTTGTCCTCTTTTGAATGAATTATCAAACTCTTTCCCATCCAGTAAGGACCCCTTATAGTGTGCCTTAACTGTGTCTTTCAAAAGAGGCTGGTGGCCGCTACCTTCTTTTATCACTTCATATTGTATCCCTTCCGGTAATTCGGTTACTCCCTCTTTCAGTTTATTTTCACTCATAAAAGCTGCACCTGCAGTTTTTTGTGCTTCAATTTTTCCTTGCATAAATTCCCTTAGTTTATTTTGAATACTCATAATTATTATCCTTCCCGTAATGAATGGCCTGTCAGGCTAATAAATACATCTTCTAAATTAGCCATTTTCATTTCTTTTGGTCTTTCAAATCCGGACGCCACCAGGTTATCAACCAGTTTATCAGGAGAATCCAGAGCAATTATTTTTCCCGCATCGATGATAGCCACCCTGTCGCAGAGATATTCTGCTTCGTCCATATAGTGAGTCGTAATGATTACTGTTGTTCCTCTTGCCCTGATATTCCTGACCAACTCCCACAAACTCCTGCGGGCCTGCGGATCAAGTCCTGTAGTCGGTTCGTCCAGGAAAATGATCCTTGGTTCATTAATAAGAGTGGTCGCTACTGAAAACCGCTGTTTCTGCCCGCCACTTAGTTCTTTTACTGGTGACTTTGCTTTGTCTTTCAGATTCACCATCTCCAGTAATTCCATTGGGTCAACCTCCCTGTTATAGAGACCGCAGAATAATTCAATCAATTGCAAAAGGTTCAATCCCGGATAATAACCACTTGTTTGCAACTGGACACCAATTATTTTTTTAATATC
>Ga0073902_10000513_pt1 | contig 22975 bp, 21 predicted proteins | sample KloWWTmeKNB19Kit_FD_66667 | JGI IMG/M metagenome (GOLD analysis project Ga0073902, IMG submission 66667) | Active sludge microbial communities from Klosterneuburg, Austria, studying microevolution and ecology of nitrifiers - Klosterneuburg... | ecosystem: Engineered > WWTP > Aerobic digester >...
CAATATAGATCGTATATCCATATCCTGAATTGATCACATGCGATAGAACAGTCTGAATGGATTTGCAATCCGGATCAGATGTTTTTTCATCAACAACCTTTGAAAGAATGTTATCATCTAACGATTGAATGACAACAATTAATTCGGTAATTGCTTTTTTGTACTCATCTAATAGCCCTTTTGTAGCGCCGGTCAATTCGTGCTTCATTTTTAATTGTTTTTCTTCCCGCTAACGATTCTCGAGACGATCCCTTTATCACTTGTGAATTCAGCAAGTAAAACACCGCCAATGTGAAGAATCAAGAAAGTAATTAAATAGTAGATCGACAAAACATGTATCTCTTCCATTTGATCTTTTAAACTCTCAGGACCAAATTCAATCATCAGTCCGGTAAAAAGTGAGGCAGCTACGCAGATGTAAAAAATTATATAAACCCAAAATTGAAATTTTACTTTCGTTGAAAGCTCCTTTTTAAATGGACTGGAATATTTCATCTGACCAAAAAACGGAAGCGAAATTCTAATTATGTAAAGTCCTGTTAAAATATATCCAAGATAAATATGCCAATCCCACATCGGCTTTCTTATTTGCCTTGCAATTGTCATGATTTCTTTGTCTGATAATGTTTTGTCAGCAGGAAGATTAGCCTTAATAATATTCGCAACAGTTTCTCTATTGAGCCAAGTTAATCTTAGAAAAATTGTAAATAGAATAAATAGCAATGTAAAAGCAATAGCCCAATGCATTATCCGATAAATTGTTGAGTAACTTTTGTTTTCCATACGAATTTATGTTTTGTCGAAGGTAGTTATTAAAACTATTCACTTTTCCGTAATTATCGACATAGTTAATTCTTTAATACGAAGAACTTAGTTTAATCCAGTATGTTCTTTCTTACTGATCTTCTGCCCAATGTAATTCATTGCTTTTTCATAAGTTTCTATCCCATGCCCAACATTATCAAATACTTTTACTTCTTTCAAAAATGAAATGTGTTTGTTTGCATTATCAATCGATTTTTGAAATGGAAAAAGTAAATCTTTATCTCCTTCTAATAAATACGTTTCCACTTTGACATCCTTTAATTGTTTATCCATGTAATATGGCTTTTGCGTTTTGTCAGTATATCTTTTAAGTGCAAAAACTTCATACTCGATAATTAATTTTTCGGCTTCCGGTGATAACTGATGATTTGGTTTCGAAAAAACAGCATTATCTAAAAATGTCAGTACATTTTTCTCTGTTGGTTTTATTATTGGCAATAAATTGAAGTAAAGGTTTTTAAGTGACATAGAAAAAGGCTGTAAGCATCCCGGATTAAGAAGAAATGCTGCAATGATTTTTTCAGGATTCGTGATTCCTAATTTCATACATATCAATCCGCCAAAAGAAGCCCCGGCAATAAAAACTTTTTCAATTCCAAGTTTGTCAAGCACTTCATTTGCCCAATGACCGTAGTCGAGGGATTTTATTTCAGGAGTAGATCCATCACTAAAATTCGGTAAGCCATTGGTCTCAACCATGAATATTCTCAGATCCTGGTTAAGATTGTCCAACCCTCTATCAAAGTCCCAGAAGAGTGAAGTCGTTCTTGCTCCTGGGAATATTACCAATGTTTTAAGATGATGTGCATTTGTATTTAATCCCCAGACATGCGTTTTGCCCAGTGCAGTATCGATGACAATTCTTTCGTAATCTCTTTTGTTGAGTTGTTCTAACTTTCTGACCCAGTTTTCAAAAAACAGAAAGTCGTTTTTTTCATCTTTGAAAGATGATTTATATTTGATTTTCATATTAAATTTACTAAACAAGTTTTGAAATTCAAATAAACGAATATGAATTTTAAAATATTCGTTATTTAAATCTGAATAGAATTGGAAAAACAAATGTAACAATTATAGTCCACACACTATAAATTGGCAGAAAGGTCGCAATTGAATTTTCAACGGATTCAATTCGTTCTGACTGTTTGAGCGTTTTTAATAATTGGAAGGATACAATCGATAAATTGGCAAGTATTAGTATGTTCCCACCAAGAACAGCAAGTCGGTTTGGAGTAATTCCCCATTCTGAAATTCTGAATATTATAGCCGTAAGTGCAATGGTATTTACAATTATCGTTACAACCGAAAGAAGAAAAAGTATGATCGTAGCAGTTTGACTTTTCGTAGTTCTTGATGTTTCTGCAACAGAAAAGAGAATAATTGCCATTACTCCAATAAGTAATGCATTAAAGATCATTAGAAATTCTCTGTCATTGTACGGGTCTTTGCCGGAGGCAATTATTGCGATGAGGTATATTATCAATGTAATAAGTACTAATGGACTGAATATTTTTGCAATTACCGGAGAAACCTTATTAACTAATTGCGGATTGGTTTGAGTTATGTAAGTTCCTACGATTGGAGATGCAGCTAGGCCAAAGATGACAATGTATTCGAAGTAAAATTCACCTATATTAAAATCAATAAGAGAGAATAGTCCAATTGTTATTCCTGTCAGTATCCCACCTGCAATTAGAATTAACGTTGTCATAACGACCAAGTCACCATTGTATCTTAAAAACTCAAGTCGCTTTTGGGAATTGAAAATATCGTCACTTATAAATGTGTACCCTAACATTGCCCATAGAAATAGCGGCAAATGAATGCAGGATAAAATTAGTGTGTCACTTTTTGCATTGTCAGGTAGAAAATTAATAAATGCAAGTGAAATTAATGTGGCTATAAATGTCGGCGCAAGTTTCTTATTTGTAATATTGTTTTTCCAGGCAAAATAGACTGTTAACATTGGGAATACTATAAACCCAATATTTCTCGGATAATAGAACTCTTCTTTTATGCCGGTTAATTCAGGAAGCTTGGCAATCAGTCCTGCAATGAATGAAGCAGTGATTACAAAGACTAATTCTTCTTTCGTTCCCCATGAGATTTCACTAGCCTCGTAATTAAGTCTCTCATTCCAGAATTCGGCATTTTTATTATCCTTGATTTCAGGGAATATCAGATTAAAATCCTTTTTGAAAATTGCCTTGTTAGTCCGATACAATTTTTCAAGCTGTTTGGGGTTGTCGAGATTGTTCAGTATGTCAGTTCTCATTTCATTTAGATTTATACCCTCAAACTAATTTTGGAATAATTTATTGTTGTATTATCACTTCAGTTTTAATTCAAAAAATCTTGCGTCTTCTTCATAAGGATTGTGTCGATAGGCTGGTATTTCAATAAATCCATTATCCGTATATAGTTTTATCGCAGCTTTCATGAAATCAGCCGTATCGAGTTTAGCTTTATCATAATTTAACCTTTTGGCGATTTCTATACATTGAGTTAGCAATAATTTTCCAATCCCCAGTCCTCTGCTTTCGGGTTGAACATACATTCGTTTCACTTCACATTCTGTCTCACTGAATCTTTTTATTCCGGCAACACCAACAGCTATATTGTTTCTGAGAACAATGCAAAGACCACCATTTGGAGCGCCATAGGTTTCAGTCATGGTGCTTAATTCATGATCAAAATTTTGAAATGAAAGATCAATTCCCAGCCAGGTTACATATTCCAGAATTAGTATTTTTGCTTTTGAAAAATCTTCTTCTGTTTTTACTTCCTTCAGCTCAATACTATTTTCTATTCTTTTTTCTGACATATAAAATTGGTTCTCCGGGAGTAAAGAAAGGAGAAAAAGTAATATTTAAAGAATCTTTTGAAATTAAATCGAGATCACATCCGGGAGGGGGCCACATTGGAAAGAAACCGGATGAATATATTTTACCGGTAGAATCTTTTAAAAAGTAGTATGGATTTGTATTGGTACTATTTAAGACAAGTTGGTAGCCATCATCGACGAATTCAACTTTTTGATTGATTGAATCTGCACTGTACCAAAACCCAATGATTTGTTTTGCTTCCAGATAGGATCGTGTTACCGGAGAGTAAATACTATCGGTTTCTGTTTGAGAAATTGCTTTGAAGCTGCTAAAAAGAGTGCAGAATAGCCACATAGATATGAGCAGAGGTTTTTGATTCATGCGGCCAATTTGACAATTATTAAGCCAAAGATAGTTAGTTTTAACTTCTTAAATTATAGATCAGAGTATATCTCAACGCTCTTTGTCTATGGTTAATACTTACCTGAACGGTCAGCACTTTATTACCGTCACCTTCAGGTGACGGATAGAGATAGAGGACAACGGCAATTCGGCTTTAGCCGAAAACGCACTTTGTATTCGCCAAGTTGGAAAATTGCAGTTGCACTTTTGGCTAAAGCCCAAACGTGTAGAGGACTTTCTTAATCCGTCACCGAAAGGTGACGGTAATAAATAAAAAATTACTCATTCTACCCGGCTTTTAAGCGGATAAAATGAGTAATTCTTAGAACTTAATTTTTAAGATTAGGCTTCTTAAAAAAAGCTTATCGATTAAAATTAGTTGATCGTTACTCTAGTTGTGCTGCTAGATGAATTCGAGCTTACTTTTAAAATATAAACACCTTTTGCAAATTGCTCGATATTTATATCAGCTTGATTTTTCAAGGCTGCGGATTGTACCATGACTACACGACCGGTTAGATCAATCAATTCAATTGTTGAATTGTCGTTACCTGACCAAGTGATGTGAATAGTACTAGTTGCCGGATTTGGATATACATTTAACGTTGTTGAACTACCGAGTTGATTATTTATTCCGGTATTGATCACAGAAAAATCAGCTGACTCTGTACATCCCAAGCTATTTGTAACAGTTACAGTATAGATTCCATCGACTGATGTAGAAAGAGTACTACTCGTTTCTCCTGAAATTACATTTCCGCCAAGGAACCATTCAAATGTACAGTTTGGATTTGAAACATTTGAATTTAAAATGTTGCCTGTTTGTGTGATATGTGGCATTGAAGGTGACGAAGTTATTTTAGTCAATGCCATAAAAACGCTGCCTATGCCCGGTGAGCAAGTTCCAAGAATAATTTCACCATCAGGTGTTGCATAACTAATATCAGCTCTACCTGAAACGGGATTATTGAATTCAATTAGGTTGCCTCCGTTTACTGAGAAAGTCGGATCAGGTATTCCGTTGGAAGAAAATTTTAGAAGTTGAGATTCCCAACCTGTGCTTACTTCCTGATTTGCTACTCCGACGATAAATGAATCATCATTTAACAAGGTTAATAAATCCAGTTTCATTGTAGATGCTGTGATGCTAATCGGAATCTCAGTATATCCATTTGTTCCAAACGTAATATCAAGTGGTCCGTTTGCATTGTATCTTGCAACGATAATTTTATCGCCATCCATGTTTTTCATCGCTGCAATAATTTTATCATCACTTTGTAGTGCCATCAATGGCGTTTGCTCCCAATCCATCTGAAAGTTCTCATCCGTTTGAAATCCAAGTGTGCCAAAAGAAGTATCTAATTCTCCATTTCCGTCATAACTCATCATTAATAAAACGTCTGTGCTAAAGGGTGTATAATATCCTGCAGCTACTGTAATAATTTTTCCGTCACTGCGCATTCTGCTTGTGGATCTATTGATAGTAGTGTAAAATGTAGGTGGAGTATGATAATTTAATACTAAAGTTGGATCAACTGCACCGGTACTGTCAAATCGGACCATAAAGATAGCATTGGTACAAAGAAATTTTCCATCGCTAAGTCTGTGAATGGATTCAAGTCTGGGATTTCCTGATGAAGTAAATTTTCTGGTACCATTTATTCCAAATGTACTATCAACAGATCCATCACTATTGTATCTTGAAATGGAAGGGTATTGTAAAGTAGTTTGAATAGTACTATTCCCTTGTCTTCCGGCAACAACAATTTTCCCGTCCGGTTGCAATAGGTAATCTACACCTTGAGTTACTCGTTCGAATTTATGTTGAACGACTCCGTCGGTGCCAAAGCTACTGTCAATTTGGCCACATTCGTCTGTCCTAAACATCAAATTAAAGTAATTATTGGTGTTGGCGTCATAAAAATATCCGGTAAGTAAAAATTTGCCATCAGGTTGGCGAAGGATATTTGCGGACAGACCATTTTCTCCGTCTAGCTGATTTGTAGAGACCTGACCTATGTCACCGAATAAACTATCGGTAACAAAGTTCTGAGCTTTTCCGCTTAGTGCAATAAATAGTAGTAATAAGTGTGTAATTGTTTTTTTCATCGTCGTGTGATTTAGGTTGATGTGATTAATTCCACAAAAATGCACTAAGAGCCTTAAACGGACAATCCCCTAATTCGGGGATGTAGTATGATTTTAGGATGTTTTTGCCCAAAAATAAAGCGATACAGAAACTCTGTATCGCTTTATTTTTTAAAGTTCAAAAAATGCAGTTATTTATTTAAGTTTGATTACATGGTTATCTTAAAAATATAATCGGTACATCAAATTTGGAAACATGCCAAACTGTTTTACATATCCAACGCTTCCCGGCAGTTTCTCATCATAATATTCTGATAGTTTTCCTTGAGCATTGGTGATATTGTCAAGAGTTAGAAAAAGTTCGTGCGTCACTTTTGATTTATTCCACTTATAACTTGCAGACAATGTTACTTTGTAAAGGTCCTGAAAGTCTTTTTCATATGCTTTTTTGTAATCCCAATATTGATTATTTGCCGGGTCAACTGTCAATGTTCCTTGTGCATCTTTTAATAATGGAATATATTTTTGTCCGCCACTGAAAAATATTTTAGTGTTCAAATTAAGAGTTTGATTTTTCTTTTTACCGAGATTAGCAAACTCTTTTCCAAATAAAATATTTACAAGGTAATTGCTATTGTATAGTGTATTTCTTTCAATACCTTCTAGTGATTTGTATTTTGAATTAAATACTGATGCATTGACTAAATAATAATATCCTTTGTTGAAGAAACGTTCTAATGTAATTTCTAAGCCATAATTTTTCCCCGTTCCTTTATTTACCAGTTCAACATATCTGAAATCGGTTCCTTCATTTATAGTTGAATAATAACTTGTGTCAACATTTTCTACAGGCAAATTATACAGATGCTGATAATATGCTTCTACCTTTAATCTTAAGTTTTCACCAATACGTTTTTCATATCCAAGTACATAATGATCTGCTTTTAGTAAATCTAGATCCTTGTTCGGCTCTATTTCACTTCCATCAGTCTGTTTAACTTTTGCAAAGTAGTTGTGCACACTTTCCATTGTACTGTGCTTACCATATCCTGCACTGAAAGAACTTCTATTGCTCACTTGCCAGTTTACAGCAAGTCTTGGTTCTATTGTACTCTTGTTATTATAAAGCACGTTCATGTTGTGTAATCCACCAACGAGAGTAATATTTTCATTCAGCCTGTGTTTCAAACTAACAAAATTACTGAGGGTACTAATGTTTTCGTTGAAGTCAGTAAGTGTCGACATTGTTTCTGTACTATCTTTCGTCTGACTGATAAAATTGTCATATCCATGTATCGCATATTTTGTTCCAACTTGAAGAGTGTTTTTCGCATCAATTTTGTTGTTGTAAGTAACAGCTCCTCTATAGGTTGAATTTTCAATTCTGCTTTTGTAATCCAGAACTTTGTCACCTACTGAATCTCGCAAATATTCGCCTTGGCCATCATTTATTTTAGTCGTTTTAATTTTATAAACATCTTCGTCGATACCGTTTGTTGAATATGCTAATGTCGTTTTAATAAAACTCTTATCGTTAATTCCAATTGTGTGATTTATACCGTAATTATATAGATAATTACTTTTATCGTAATTTTCAGTATATTCAGAAGTAATTGTTTCATTACTTGGAGTTGAGATCATATCCGCCTGTACATCTTCTATTGAAGCAGCACTTTGTCCGCCTAATCCAAAGAATGAGAATACACCTGCTTTTTTTGTAGGCAATACAACTTTAAATGCGGCGTCCTGATAACTAAGCGGGCCATCAAGATCGATCACACCTGCTTTACTAAGTAGTGAAACCGTTGAGTATCTATAATTGACAAGAAATGAACCACCATACCCTTTTTTAAATGGGCCTTCCAAAGTAAGATCTGTTCCTTGAATTCCGACTCCCAAAGAGGTTTCAATTTTTTGGTTGTTGCCTGATCTTAACTTTACATCATACACACCCGACAAAACATCGCCATACTCCGGTGAAAACGCTCCGGTAGAAAAATCTGAAGTTGCAAGCAGACTATTGTTCAATGCACTAATGCCACCTTGAATTCCGTTTTGATCGGCGAAATGCGTTGGATTTGTAATTTCTGTTCCCTCAAGACGCCATTGTACGTATTTAGGTGAATTACCTCTTACAATTATATCGTTTTGTCCGTTTTGCCCTGCTGTAACTCCGGCAAAGTTTGTGAGTATTTTAGAAGGATCATCCAAACCGCCTGCATATCGTTTTGTTTCTACTGCGGAAATTGAACGTGTGCTTACTAACGACATCTCATTAATGGCCTCACCTTTGTTTTTGTTGCCATTGATAACAACCTCTTTCAAATTTGAAACCGATTCCTGCATCGTCAGATTTAAAACAATCTCTTTTCCTGAATTTACTTCAATGTCTGCAACCGTTTTGCCTTCATATCCCAGAGATGATACAAGCAATGAAATTCGGCCTACGGGTATTTTTTCGAGTCTGAATTCACCGTTTATGTCGGTGACAGATCCAATTGTGGGATCATTGCTTAAAATGACCACTGCCCCAAATAGCGGTACTTTGCTGTCGGCATCGAGAATTGTACCCCTTACAATTTGGGTTAATTTTTGACTAAAGGCCAGTCCTGATAACATGGCGAACAGTAGAGTAGTAGTAATGAACTTTTTCATAGTATGTGCTTTTGTAGTGTTTGATTGATTACTGATACAAAAGTCCATGAATATGGCCTGGTCTGCAATTCAACTATGCCAAGCAAGTGAGTTTGTCTGCAAAATCCTGTTTTCATTCTGCAAGACCAATAGTTCGTTTGATTGCTATTGCCTTAAAAACCGAAAAATTACTATTAATGAAAGTCTGCTTTTATAAAATCACCTTTCAATTTTAATCGGACAGCAATGATTATTAACTAGGCTTATTGTTGATTACTTGAAAGAAAAGCTCCCTATAAGTTTCAGAAATAGGTATGATCTGATTGAAAATTTTTATTCTACTACGTTCGATTGATTCTATTTTGTTAATGCCTACCATAAATGATTTGTGAACTCTGCAAACCACATTTGAAGGTATGATCTTTTCCAATTCACTGAAGTTTTGCAGTGTCATGATCCTTTTATCCGCTGTATGAATTCTGCGGTAATCCCGCATTCCTTCAATATATATGATTTCGGACAAATTAATTTTCTCTAAGCGATTTTCTGTCTTCACAAAAATATATTCTGCCGGAACATTCAGATTAGGGCGGCTCATATTTTCCTGGGCTTTGCTTACTGCCTTTAAAAAGCGGTCAAATGTAAAGGGTTTTAAAAGGTAATCGGTAACATTAAGTTCGTATCCTTTGATTGCATATTCCTGATAGGCTGTTGTAATTATTACCTGACTTTCTATTTTTGAACTTTCTAGTAATTCGATGCCGGTCAACTCATCCATATTAATGTCGAGAAAAAGCAGGTCAACTTTATTTGATCGTAAATAGGAGAGTCCATCAAGGGCATTGTCAAACGTGCCACACAAATTCAGGAATGGTATTTTATCGACAAAAGCCTTGGTTCTTTCAAGAGCCAAGGGTTCGTCTTCTATTATTATGCAGGAGTATTTATCCATTTCTGATTGATAAATGTACACTATAAAGATCAGTATGTTTAACTATTTCTAGTGTGTGGTTCTCCGGATAAATCAAATTAAGTCGTTTTTGAATCAATTCATTGCCAAGCCCATTACTTTCTTGTTTTAATTTTCGATTTGGATCGAACTTATTATCACATACGAATAAGATAATGTCCTTTTTGATCACTATTTTAACATTGATAGCATTGTCTATTTTTTTATTGGTCGTATGTTTAAAAGCGTTTTCTATAAATGGAATAAATACCATTGGAGCAATTGTTTTATTACCCGGAATTCCTGTAACCTGGAAGCTTACATAATTTGAATTTGAAGTTCTTATTTTTTGCAATTCGATATATTTCTCTATGTATTCTAACTCCTTCTCCAGTAAAATTTTCTCTGTTTTAGTTTCATAAAGCATGAAGCGTAAAATGTCGGATAGTTTATTCAAATAATTCGATGCCTCTGTCGCATCTTTTAATAGCAATACATCGATGTTATTTAAAGTGTTAAATAAAAAATGCGGATCCAATTGAGCTTTGATCAAAGCCATCTCTGTTTCATGATTTTTTTGCTTCAACTGTTCTTTCAATTTGACTTCTTCAAACCAGGTAATGAAACCTTTAATGACCAAAGCTACAGTACCGGAAATCGTTGAGAAAATGGACATGATGCCAATTACTATTAAAGCAGTGGATCTACCGTTTTTCCCGTCTTCATCCATGTCATGAATACGGCCGGTTTCAATAAAATATCTTAGTATGATGTAGGCTATAACTGAAGCTCCTATGGAAATCAGGATTCCCCAGAAAACGGACAACAAAAACTTTTTTTGTTGAAGGTATTTTGGGAATACCAGAAGGTAATATGCATAAAATGTGATCAATGATGGAAGAAATGAAAACAATAAAAGTGTATTGAAGGCATTGGCAATTCTTGCTGTCTGATCTATAGAATGACTGCTGCTTCTATAAAAGACGGCAAGCATAATTATAATTAAAAGAAGGTAGCAGATCCAAAAACCAATGTGGAACAATATAATGACTGACTTTTTCATAATTTCAAATTTACTGTTTTATGACAGCAAAATTCGATTGTTTAAATGTGTTTTGAAAATTTAATCTTCAAATTGGAGATATTTGTCTGCAAGATAAGATTGGCGACTCTTGCAAACGAAAAGTTTGCAAAAATATCAACTCGCCTGATTAACCCAAAGTTTGCCTTTCAAATCAAACCTCCCATTGTTTCGAGCAAGTTTTATTGAATATACAATTGCAAAGATCAGCGTAGTAAATCGTGCCACGTTCACCAATAAACTTCCTGTCACATTTGTTTCCACTTGAAAACTGTCCCAGATTACATCCATGAAGCCATGAAGAAAAGCCACCATCCACAAACTTTTCCAGGCATAATAGAACCAGCCAAAGCCAATGCTTACACCTGTCGTGAATAGAAAAATGGCAATTGCGCTTCCTAAATTATCAGCCTGATATAAATGTCCTGCCCCAAAAAATAATCCGGTAAAAATACCTGCACTCAAAAACCCCCAACCTGCATAGTAGAATAGTAAGCCAAACAAAAATGCTCTGTAAATAAATTCTTCTCCAAATCCTGCAAGTACGAATCCGCGATAAAGTATTTCTAATGTTGGTTGAAAGTTGAAATTGTTTGCAATGCCCAAACATAAAAACATTGGCAAACTAAATACTGTTGCTGCCATTAGTCCTGTAAAAAATTTATCAGGAGCTAATCCGAAAGAGTTCAAGGAAAAATTTCTGTTTATCAAATAGTTTGCAAGAAAAGCCATTATCATTCCTGTTAATAGCATGATCGTAGAGGGAATCGCTGTCGGCCAGCTGGTCCATTTTTCAGTTCCGAAAACAATATAAGCATATAAATATTTAGAATATCTATATGCCAGAAAGCATACAATAATGATTAGCGATTTATAAAAAATTGGTTTTTTCATCGACAATAGGCAAATATATTAAAATAATTAATGCATTGTCCTTACATAGATTTTCAGAAATATGCAATGCAAACGAATGTTCCAACAATCACACACACCAGATCCACAAGTAACATTATCCCCAAAGTATATCTCGCTTCTTTCACATTTACAGAACCAAAATAAAGTGCGAGAACATAAAAAGTCGTCTCGGCGGCACCCTGAAAAAGACAAGAGAGCTGACCGGTCAAACTATCCGGACCATAGGTTTTCATAGCATCAAGCATGAAGCCGCGAGATCCTCCTGCACTGAATGGTCGCATCAATGCCACAGGAATGGCATTTGTTATCTGTGGATCGACATTGAAAATACTCATTGTTGCACGTATGCCTTTCATTACAATTTCCATCAGACCGGAGTTGCGGAAGATACTCAATGCAACCAGCATGGCAATCATATAAGGTAAAACCCGAACTGCAGTAGTAAATCCGTCTTTCGCGCCGGTAACGAATGAATCAAAAATATTTGTCTGATTAAGTTTGAAGACTTTTTCATTGAGTAAACTGTACAATACAATTGCAAGAATAATGAACAACAAAACTGCATTGCTCAGATTTCCTGTAAAATGCATTTTTTCAATGCCGCCAAGTTTTGTAATGTAGATCAATAACAATCCAATGATTGCACTAACTCCGGTGATGAAAAAGATCACTGCTCCATTTAACAGATTTATACGTTGTTTTATACTCACAAAAATCAATGCTGCAATGGTTCCGACAAATGATGTGATGATACATGGCAGCATGATGTCTGAAGGATTTGCTGCATGTTGCGCTGCGCGATACCCGATAATGGAAGTAGGAATAAGTGTGAGCCCGGCTGCATGCAGACAAAGAAACATGATCTGACTATTGGAGGCTACTTCTTTATTTTTATTCTCTTCCTGCATACTTTCCATAGCTTTAAGACCAAATGGTGTTGCCGCATTGTCAAGTCCAAGGAAATTTGCAGCAAAATTCATCGTCATAAATCCATATGCCGGGTGACCTTTTGGCAATTCCGGAAAGATCTTGACAAAAAGCGGAGTCATGAATCTGGCAAGCTTGTCGAGAGCATTCGAAGCGCTAAGCAAATTCAATAGTCCGCAAAAAAATGTAAGATAGCCAATCAAGGGTAGCCATATATCAAGCAACGTGTTTTTGCAAGTCATGAAAATACCATCAGCCGGTTGTTTGCCTGAGGTGACCTGAACTGTTCCGCTTTCATTCAACAGATAAAGGGTATCGCCTTGTTGAATACCTGTTGACCCGGATTGAAGAAGTGCTGAGTAAAATGCAGTATCGCCTGTTTGAAAATCTTTCACAGGCATTTCAGCAACTAAAACAGGGTCGTTCTGTTTCCCATTAACGACTTGTCCGATCGTGTATAAACGACCGGTCGAAAGCATAACAAGCAAGTAAATAATGCTACCTGCAATAATAAAGGACCAAAAGCGACTGAGTATCATAGTTCATGCACAAGAAACCAATAAAACAGCAGATAGCATAGCTTGTTTTTAAATCTCTAAAGGAACATTTCAACAGCCAATATCTTATAAGTATAAAAATATTAAATTCTAATGTTATAAAAAAGGAAGGCCGTAACTTCCCGCAAGATCATACCTCATACCTTTCCCCTTTGCAGGCTGTGTCAGGGAGTAAAATCTTGTTTTCATAGAAGAATTATTTTTTTATACTTCAACCGTCTTAAAACTACAATAAAAAGTAATACGCATACAATTCCGAGTACTGCCTCAAAGGTCAGCATGAGTTTACTATTGTATTGATCATGCATCCATCCATTAAATGAAGTCATATAAACTACGGAGATATTTCCAAGAGAGCCCATCAATGAAAATTTTGTTGCAGCATGTTTTTTCCCAATGGCAAATAATAAAACTGATGTGAATGCTGCATATACCATTCCTGTCGTGAATGCATAAAAAAGCACACCTCCAATGTATACTGATGAATTCATTGGCATTGCAGCCATTGCAATTGTAACCAATGCACAAGCAATTCCACTTGCTAGGTAAGCAAACCAAATGCCGCGTCGGTCTGCAATATTTCCACCAACAACACAACCAAGTGCACTTATCAGTCCGCTTAATATTCCTGTTATCAGTGCAACGGTGTCGGCATCTGCCTCCCAATCGTCTGCAATTGCTGACCATAGATTTGCCATTGCTCCGGTTCCTATTGGCAATAGTATTAATATTATTGCAAGCAGTGTGATCGGTACTTTGATCATTGATAACAGATCTTTGGCTAAACCGGAAAGTTCTTGGATAAATGTTTTTTCTTTCTGGTGTTCAATATCTTTTAAAGATAAAACGATCATTGCAAATGCAAGACTCACAACAGACAAAACAATACCGGCAACAGATGCACTATAATGTTCAGCAAGCCATAATCCGGCCCCTCCACCTAAACCTGCACCGGTCAAACTCCCTGCCTGATACCAGCCGGATGCTTTACCTTTTTTACTCTCCTCAATACTTGTTGCCATAAATGCGCCAATTGGCAATAACATGACATTCATTGAGACTTGTGAGATGAAAACGATTGCAGTTAGTAATGCAGATCCTTTGACAGTAAATGGTGTAACGCTTAATATAAGTAGTGTGGAAATGATAGCCGTTAAACTGATCCAATACCATTTACGCAGACTGAGTGAAACATCGACTATTGGTCCTAGTACAAACCTAAAAAGACTTGCAGATGCGCCAACTGCAACAATTGCTGCTGTTTGTGCAACTGAAAAGCCATTATGCGTTAATAAGTAAGGAAGTGTAACAAAAACAAAACCCTGACTGATACCGGTGGGCATCATAAGCAGGAATATATTAAATGGTTTTGTGAATTGTTTTTCTTCCATTCCTTAGACAGATTTTTTACCAAATATAGAAAATTTGACTACAAGTGAAAGAGATGAGCCGAATGAAAATTAATTTATGATTTCTGTCGGACGTCGGATTATCAAGGATGTTTTAGAGAGTAAAAATTATTTATTACATTGCATTTCTATTAATAAATTAAAAGCAGAATATGAAAAAGTATATTCTTTCGTGTTTGATCGTTACACTAATATTAGCAGGGGTGCCTGCTTTAGCTCAAACAGAAAAAGACACTACCAAATTAGGCTTGCCCGGCGACAATCTGGACCTCTATGCAGTACTTGATCTTTTTCAAAAATCAAAAACGATCGAGGAATTCGAGGAGAAGCTTAATCTTGAAAAATCTAAAATCAATAATCTTGATTTGGATTTAGATGGAAAGGTTGATTTTATAAAGGTTGTAACAAAGAAGGAAGACGATGATTTTACTTTTATACTTCAAGATGCAGTAAGTAAAACAGAGACGCAGGATGTTGCTGTAATCTTTGTTACAAAAGATAAAGACAAGAAAATATCGATGCAAATTATTGGGGATCCTGATTTATATGGAAAAGATTATATTGTTGAATTAAAAGAGTCGATAACACCGGCTGTTACTCCAAATCCCGGCTACACGGGAACAGACACTGTTGTGACTGCCGCACCTGCTAAAACTACTGTTGTTATAGTTGAACAAGCACCAATTGTTCAATATGTTTATTCTCCAGCTTACGTACCATATTATCCGCCTTATTATTATGGATATTATCCGCCATACTATCATCCTTATGCTGCGATTTCCGTTGGAATTTATTTTGGGTTTCATGCTGCTTATCATGGAGGATATGGATATCATGGAGGATATGGGTATCATGGCAACACTACTGTAATTCATAACACGAATAATTTTAACAATTACAACAATTCGAGAAATACCTCCAATACTGTTAGAAATAATATGAATAACGGCAATTATAACAGAGGTAATAATGCATCAACACGCCCTGCGAACGGTGCCTCAACTCGCCCTTCCGGTGGCGCCTCAACACGTCCTTCTACAGGGACTACACCTTCGACCCGACCATCGGGTGGCGCCTCAACACGTCCATCGACGGGAGCAACACCTTCAACACGTCCTTCTACCGGAGCGCCAACTCGACCATCAACAGGTGCAACACCATCAACACGTCCATCGAATGGCGGATCTTCAACGGGTCGCCCTACGGCATCACCTTCAACACGACCATCAAATAATTCACAAGCCAGACCAAGTTCAAGTGGTTCTTCACGATACAGTGGCGGCGGAGGTGGTTCAAGAAGCAGCGGAAGTTTTGGTGGTGGCGGCGGCTCAAGAGGTGGTGGCGGTTCACGCGGTGGAGGCGGAGGTAGGCGATAATTTTTCGATAACAAATTAAGTCACCGACCATTTTGTCTGAAAATGATCACAAATAAAAAAGCCATTTGAAGTACTTTTCAAATGGCTTTTAATTTTTTTAAGAATTATTTATTCGAGAGGCATGTCGGAAGCGCTCATTTCTCTTACACTGACATATCGGCCATCTCTTTTTTCAAATAAGACCATATAATTTCCTGTGTTAATAGCGACATCGGTAGAATCGCTTAATTTGTAATAGCCAATTTCTACAACCTGATTACCGTCGCTGGATGGAAAGACCTCATTGGTTACAAATGAAATCTTATTCCCTTTCGAAGAAGAATCAATACCGGCCTTTAAGTATTCTACAATAGCCTGTCTGCCTACTAATGGGGCTTTGTTTTGAGAAAAAGAGATGGCATCGTCGGCATAATAACCGATGTTTTTCATTTCTGCCGCATTATAGGTTGCGGCAAATTCGTCTTCCTTAGCCTGAATTTCTTTTTTTATTTGCTCTTTATCGATTACCGTTGGTGCAGTTTGCTCTTCTTTCTTAGAGTTGCATGCAACTGTAAATGATAGAATAAATAAAAGTAATGATGCCTTTATTAGTTTGGTTCTCATAGCAACCTTTTCTTTTTTATTAATTGAATTGAATCAAAAGTACATAATTAAATTATAAATAATCCATTTTGAATATTTTTTAACTAATTCACGTTATCTTCCAAATGCTTCTCCAATTCGGAAAGTAATGCTATAATCATTTTTCCCAACTGCGCCATCAATACCAATATTTATTTTTTCGGATGGAAGCATCCTGAATCGAAGTCCGACTCCAAAACCGGGAAGTAATTCGTTATTGGCAATGTCTTTGAACTCTTCTACTGCACTGGCAATACCTCCAAAGACAACAGCGCCAAATCGTTTATAAAAATTCCAACGGTATTCGGCCTGCAATGTATAAACCTGATCGTTCCTATATTTACCTTCTGAATAACCTCTGATGTCATCCCCGCCTACAACGGTTTGCCCTTCAAATGGAACTTCACCGGTAGCAATATTTAAATTGGCTCGAAGTGCAATAATTTTTTTAGAATTTTTATCCAGACCGATGAATTGATTATAGGTCAGAATGTATCTTACAAATTCGAAATCACTTCCTATCCAGCTTCTGTAAAACTGATTTTTAAAATTCAGAAACAACCCTTTTGAAGGATACATGACGTGATCACGAGAATCATTGCAGATAATATAGCCAACACTATTCAATTTACTTATTGTCATTGAATCTTCCCCTGTCGTTCCGGGGAAACCATATGTTGTTGTTGAATTGATCAATGATCCGGTTGGTCCAACATAGATCCGCTTATAAACCTTTCGTTGTACTTGAAGAAGCAGAAGATTCGCATCAGTCGTATAGTCATAAAAATTGCCGGTTGACGAAATAGGGTTCTCCAAATAAAATTGAAAATTCACATTCACTTTTCCTAAAGCGGCAAGAATCCGCCATCTGTCCTGATCAAGATATAATTGTGAATGTGCCAATAGGACATAACTTTTTTGCTCTGTATAAATTCCAATGATGCCCGAACTCGACGAAGGGGAGACAGTATCTAAACTGTTTACTTTATAAAATCCTGAAATCATTGCTCCGGCAACAACCCCTTGCGTTCTATTGTAATTGATCATGGGAATAGCTGCTATTCCTGTTTTAGTTTTTCTGGTTGCAGTCGTATCTTGTCCATAGGTATTCACTGATAAAAAAAGGACGAAACCAAATGCTAAACTCTGTATTAATTTCATAAGAAATCAGTGCAATCATCGTCTTTGAATGATCAGCCTTTTGTAATATAACTTGTCATTGCAGAGAACTTTTACAAAGTAGATCCCTGCGGGGAATAATGATACATTAATTTCTTGTTTCAATTGTTGATTAAAATCAACTTTTAAACTGATCATTTCCCAGGCCAGGTTATAAATTTCAATAGCAGATATTTGTTCGTCACTTTGAATAACAAATTTGTCATTGGCAGGATTTGGATAAATTGAAACTGCTTTTGAATTTTGAAGATCATTGATTCCGGTAGTCATTGCACCCATTTTGGCGACAAAAATGTCAAACCCATTCGCAGTATTACTCAGGACACTTGGGCCAAATTCAATTGGGTCGCTATCAAAATATCCAGAAATAGAAATATTGCCCAATGCGTCTGCTGTAATTGAATTTGGAATTTCGCTACTTGGACCCCCTGAAGTTTGTTGAACTACCCATCCGGCATTGCCTGCTGTATCACAATTCGCTAAATAAAAATCTGTATTTCCGTCTAGAAATAGAGTAGATGGTCCGTATACAAGAGAGTCTTCTCTGAAAAAACCACACACATAAACATTTCCCGGAGTGATTGTAATAGCAAATGCTTTGCTATCTCCATATATTCCCTTTGCCCAAACTTCATTTCCTGAAGCATCGTATTTTGCTATGAATGAATTGTAGGTCGAAGTGTTGGGTAATTGAATTGGGCCAAATGCAATTGTGTCGTTAGAGAAAAATCCGGAAACATAACTGTTGCCAAATTCATCTAATGCGAGACCATTTGTACGATCATCGCCGCTACCGCCTGCTTTTTTTGCCCAAAGCACTGTGCCTGAGGAATCATATTTTGCAATGAATGCATCAGATATACCGGTTGTACTCAATGCTATTGTCCCGAACATTGCATTTTGATTAAAGTACCCTGCAACATAAATGTTTCCTGAGCCATCAACTTTTACTGCATAAGCTTCATCGTTACTTCCACCACCTTCTCCTTGAGCCCACAAAACATTTCCGGTGGCATTATACTTTACTACAAATACATCCATGCTTCCTGCAAGCGCTAAAGTAGTTGTTCCAAATGTTATAGAGTTACTGGAAAACCGGCCAACTAATACAATATTGTTCAAAGCATCAACACTAATTGCGTATGGAATTTCTAATCCCGGCCCTCCTTCCTTGGTTGCCCACAAAATATTTCCATTGCTGTCGTATTTTACAATGAAAATATCACCGACATTCCCGGCGTTTGTGAATGTGTATGTTCCTATAGTAATTGTTGGGCTATAAAAGTATCCGGTCAAATAAATATTTCCTGCATTATCTGTAGTAACTGCTGTTGCTTTATCATCACTTGTACTACCAAAACTTTGTGCCCATACTAAATTACCGGAAGAATCATATTTAGCAATAAACACATCGTCAAAACCTAATCCTGCATTTTGTAAGGTAATAGATCCAAGAGTGATAAAATCACTGGCAAAGTATCCGGCTATGATTACATTTCCTGATGCATCTGTTGTTATCGTACTCGACTGATCGTATTCGCCACCAGCTGCACTCCTGGCCCATTTCCAGTTTGGAGTTTGAGCACTTGTAATCGTTGTGCAAACAAAAGCAAGAATTAAAATATGTTGTATGTGCTTTTTCATTTTGTGTGTTTTACATTGTGTTATTCAAAATTTAAATAGCTTTTCAGTGGAATAAATATATATAAATTATTTAAAAAGGGGTGTTATTATTTTTAAACTTTTGGGGCTACTTGTTTAACTGCATTTTCGTCAGGTGCAATTTTCCCATCCTTTAATTCAGCATAGGCATGCGTAAATTCCGCACCATAAAAAACGATCATAGAAGAGTACGAAACCCAAAGGAGAATTAAAACACTTGAGCCGGCAGCCCCATAACCGGAACCCGGTTCAGCTTTCCCAAAATAAAACCCTAAAGCAAACTTCCCAATTTCAAATAGTATTGCAGTAAGGAATGAGCCGATCCATACATGCCGCCATTTAATTTTTGCATCGGGAAAAGTTTTATACATGAGCGCAAACAGTAATGCAATTATGGAAAGTGATATTATAAAATTTACTATTTGTAAAAGTATGATGAATGATTCTGAAAAGTGTTTTATCACCCATGTACCAAATGCCGCTAGTGTTGCTGAAACAACAAGCGATACAATTAGTATAAAAGCTGTGGCGACAATAATTCCAAAGGAAAATAATCTTGCTTTTAGGATACTAATAATGCCCGATTTGGATTCGTCTGCCTTAACTTCCCAAATAGTATTCAATGATTTTTGAAATTGTATAAATACACCTGTCGCACCGAGAAGTATCGTTAATATTCCAAGAATATTAGCGATCACAGAGTTTTTAGATTCTGATGCCTTTGCAATAATTTCTTGAATTTGTACTGCAGTATCTGCACCCATGGTGCTTGTTATTTGTCCTGCAATTTGACCGTTCACCGCCTCTTTGCCGAAAAAAATTCCTGCCACGGAAACAATAACTACCAGCAATCCGGGTAAAGCAAAAATAGCATAATATGCTATGACAGCACTCTCTTTAAAAGGGTCCTTTGTCCACCACTCTTTTAAAGCGGTTTTTAAAGCAATCTTTAGTGATTCAAATCGGAACTTCATTTATTTTTCTTGTCATCTTTCTTGCTATCGGATGAAAAAATGCGTTGCAATAAATTTTTCTTGTCTTCTTGATTCTCTGTGTCGACTGACTTGAGATTGATCTCGTGGTCGATACTTGGTATTAATGCTTGTACAAAGGCATTTAATAAAACCTCCCATATCGCATCAAGGGTATTTGTTTTTGGATCTTTATAATCGCCCTTAATCGCAACTTTTGTTGCAACCTGATCTTTCTTTGGATTTTTAAGAATTATTCCTGCTGCGCCAACTATATGTTCATATATTTTATTGAAAAAAGTGTCGTGCTTGTCTGCAGGCCCAACTACATCGAGATCCTTTATAATAGGCTTCACGTACCCTTTAAATTTTCCTTCTTTTGCAGCCATCTCCGTATACAAACCAAAATTCCCGCGGTTAACATCAAAATTGCCATACGTTTTTAAAAAGGAATTTAATAATACAAGGTTTGTATTTTTTAATTCTGCATTGAGGTCAAATGTTGGTTGTTCATTCAATGCATTCAGTTTCATGTTAAAGGTCAATGTGCCTTCATATGCTTTGGCTCTGGCGGTCACAGTAGATGGTAATTCTATTGTCTTATCTACAACATTTGAAAGATTTAAAGCAAGTATATACGTCTCTTTCAACGCTACATCAACTTTTTGTTTGCCTGTATTGTCTGTGTAATGAAGTTCACCATTGTTGACCTCAAACCTGTTTACTTTGAGTGGCATGAAATCTTTCAACAATTTCCGGAAATCATTCGTATCTTTTTTTATGTCGCCCAATTCAACTTTGTCTTTTGTAAAGATTAAAACCGGGGATTCAAACTCAAGTTGACCTACAATAGATCCCTTAAAAACTGATCTCCATTCAATGGATAGATCAATGCTTTCTGCTTTGAAAAAATCTGATGGCTTATTTGTTAAGGTATCAACTTTGTCGAGATAAATATAATTGATTGTATATGCGCCTCTGTAAATCGATAAATCAATATCTTCAATATGTCCAAAATAGCCTTGCATTTCTGCTAATGTCTTATTTGCATAATGTAAAACAACATATGGGAGAATTATCCGAATGACTATCAATAACAATATTATACCAAAAATAACTTTATATCTTTTTTTCATACGATACAAGTACCCTTGCTAAAAATTATGCATTTCTGTTTTGGAAAATGTCGAATTCGGATATTCTTCATTTTTCGAAAATGAAGTTGCTGAATTTTCTTCGGCTACATTATTTCCTGCTTTTATATTTGTAACCGCTCGGGCAATAGCAAATTCAAGGAATGTGCCGAATAATTTTTTTATTGGGTTGTGAGAATTACCAATCAAGAATTTTTTAGATAGGAAACCTACACCTATTCCCATAGCGGTATTTAAAATGCTTTTCTTGACCGTAGGCGATGATGCCACTTCTTGAAATGTGTTTTTTATTATGTTGATGGGTTTCAAACTCTCGTAAGCAATTTGAAATTGTTCTTTCAGTAATTGTAATTCGTAAACCCTTTTATGATTTAATCGTATGATCGCTTGATTCAATGCTTCTGTTTCGTTATTGTTCTTCATGATTTTTTTGTTTAAGCATTTGTTTGATAATTGAATTACTGATAGGAGTTTTTATCCAGTAATGTCGATTAAAATGGAGGAGTATGGCGAGGATAGCATAAAACCCCCCGATGACAAAGAATCCATAAAAATTATCGCCAAGGAGTTTTCCCAGCCATAGTGCAAGACCAATGTTTATAATTAAGAGAGACAATGCAACAGTCATTAGGACTGCCAGTCGTGAAACCAAAGAAGAGGCAACATCAGCAGATTTATCTATAGCATTTAGCTTGAATAGCTCAATTGTTGAATTACCGTAATCTTCCGCTCTTTGAAGTAGCGTTGCTAATGGGGTTGCATTGTCAGTCATAACTTTATTATTCAATTAAAGGATTAGAGGTTTTTATGATACTGCATTCTTTACATCTGACATACCATTTTTCATCTCTTTTTTGGCATCATCGTATTTTGCTTTTCCTTTATCAGCCATTTCTTGCGCGTCTTTTTTAGTGCTTTCGAATTTGTTGTTGATCGAAGTCACAAATTCTTCATACTTTGATTTTAACTCATCAATATAATCATCGCCTTTGTCCATAATTTGTCTCCGAGTTTTAGATCCCTTTTCCGGGGCTAATAATATGCCCGCGATTGCTCCAATGGCAAGTCCTGCCAATGTTCCTAATACTACTTTTCCTGTGCTCATAATACTTGTTGTTTAGTTGTTTGAAATAAAATTGACTTCTTTTGAATTGTTGAGCATGATTTACTGCCCATATTATCAAGTACAAAGGTCCTTAATTTGATATTATTGAGTTTTATATAATTATGGAAAAAGTTTACATTTTTCGCAGATGCATGATATGCATCAAATTTGTTGGATAGCTTATGATCACTTAAAACGAAAAAAGGCTTGATTAAAGCGATGGTTCACTGTTGTTATTGTTATAACCGTTCACTAAAGCGACAAGTGAATTGTAATAATTTTCCAAATGCTTATG
>Ga0073902_10000517_pt1 | contig 22921 bp, 29 predicted proteins | sample KloWWTmeKNB19Kit_FD_66667 | JGI IMG/M metagenome (GOLD analysis project Ga0073902, IMG submission 66667) | Active sludge microbial communities from Klosterneuburg, Austria, studying microevolution and ecology of nitrifiers - Klosterneuburg... | ecosystem: Engineered > WWTP > Aerobic digester >...
ACGCAGAATCCTGCGATTAAACAGGTAATTCTTGCTGGACAACAGCGTATAAAACAACAGGCCGCAGAAGCCGCAAAGTTAATGGCGAATCCGCCGCAAGCGCCCGGCGGAGCTTCTGGTGGCCCCGGAGCGCCGCGCCCGCCAAGACAGCCGCCCGGAATGCCCCCGCCCGGATTTAATATGCCGCCAGAGGCGGGACAGCCACGCGGGACACCGCAAGGTATTCTTTCACCGGCACAGCAACAGCAGAGCGCATCTGGAAGGATTCTCAAAACTTACCAGCAGGCGGCGGCTTTTTATCAGGCCGGAAACATCGTGTCGGCGCTTGGACTTCCCGGAGGCCAGCAACTCGGATTGATTGGCTCGACAATTCAAGCTCTTGCGCCAACCAGTTTGGCGGGTTCAGCGCCAGCTATCGGTCTGGGACTCGCCGGTATCCAGATGGGGAAACAAGCCGTCGAAGATACCCTTAAAGCATATATGCCCGTTGAGCAACAATTCATGCGGGTTCAAACTCTTACACAAACAAGCAAGTCGGAAATCAAAGACCTTGAACAACAGGTGAGAGGTCTGTCAACATCAACCGGATTGACCCAAGAAGATTTGGCGAAATCCCTTTACTACATTTCTTCTTCCGGTTTCAAGGGAAATGATGCGTTCACGATTCTAAACGCGACGGTTAAGGCCAGCGCTGCCGGTCTTGGCGACGTTGCTGGCGTTGCCGACATTGTTACGTCCATGATGAATGCCTATGGGATTAAAGCGTCCGGAGCATTCACCGTCACCGACAAACTTATCACCGCGATTCGGGAAGGCAAGGCCGAGCCTGAGCAGTTCGCCCGTTCTCTTGGTCAAGTTCTGCCAATTGCCCGCGAAGCCGGTATCGGTCTGGATGAGGTTCTTTCGTCTGTTGCCTCAATTACTCTGCAAGGTTTCTCCGCGCCGCAGGCAATTACATCTGTCCGTCAGGCGATTAGCAACCTGATTTCTCCGTCAAAGGAAGCCGCAAAAGAACTCGACCTTTTCTATGGTGAAGGAAAGGGTGTAATAACGGTTCAGGCGAAGTTGCAGACAGAAGGATTTCAGGAGACTCTGCAAGACCTGTATAAAAAGACTGGCGGAAATCTACAGTCTCTTGACGCGATCTTCGGAAACATTCGTGGTTTGTCTGGCGTTCTGGCGCTCGCTAATGGCGAGTTCGCGAAGATGGACGACATCACCAAGCAGATCGCCAACAGTTCCGGGGTGACAAAGGGCGCATTTGAGGACGCCACAAAAACAACCCAATCGGAAATCAAGAAGATGGAGGCGGCTTGGGAAGATTTGAAGATACAACTCGGCAAGGGAATTGCCCCAATTATTATTCCCATTGTCACAAGACTTGCCGACGATATTGCTCTAGGAAACAGGGCTTCTGGCGGTGACTCTGGATTTGACAGAGCCAAGCGCGCGTATGACGATCTTGTGCAACAAATGAAATCACCCGGTTCGTCGTTTATGGCGAGCGGATCGGCGGCTATGAAGCTTTATTCCAGAGACAATCCACTCCTTGCTTTTTTGGAGTCGGGTGGATTTGGGTCTGGCGGACAGGAGCAATATAAAAACAAGGATATAGCCGATCTGTTTCAGGAATACTACGATAAGTCTGGCCCTATCGCCAAGCGTTTTATTGGCGAGGACTGGAGAAAGAAACTCTTGGATAGGGGAGTTCTTCCTCAGCCAATTGGAGAGGTTGGAAAGAACGGGTTCTGGAATCCAAACGCGATGGACTTGTCCAGTGGCGCGTTTCAGGATTACACAATGGGGCTTTCTGGCGGCGGCGGAACAATAGATATTCGCAGAGCGAGCGACGTTTTTATCACTGGTGAGAAAGTCAGATTCAACAAAGCCGTTGCCGAGTGGGGCGCTGAAAGAGCAAAAGCCATTGGAATGATCGAGAAGTTAAACGAGCAACTTGCAAATGCAATCTTCTCCGGTCTTGACCAGATGCAGGGCAGGGCCGAGGGATACGATGACTTCTTCGGAAAACTATCCGAGGTTGACAAGAAGCTATCCGCCAGCCCCGACTTTGTTCAGGTCTACAAGGAGAACGGAAAGACGACGACTCTTTCGGCGCAACAGAAAGAGGACGAGAAGATTCGAACGCTAAAGAATCAAATCTCCATCGAGGAACAGAAGAACCTTATTCGCGAAGCCAGAAAGCCAAGCAAGGACGGAAACCAGAATGTTTTGCGCGGATTGCAGGACAAGCTTTACGACGATCAGCTAAACGCGAAGAAGAATCAACTGGCAGACCTTGAGAAAGGTCAGGCTGGGCGTAGCGTAATTACTGTCAAGAACGAGCAGGATAAAAAGGCGCTTGAGGAACGCAGAATTCTGCTTGAGCAATACGACAAGCAGACCTTTGATATTGTCAAGACCCAGTTTCAGGCCGGGCTCGTCGGCTCCGCCGATGATCCGGAAGGCTTTAATTTCCTGCTAAAGAATGGCGGCAATCTTTTGAGCAAGTTCGCCAACAACGCGGGCTTGTTCAAGACATCCGGGTTCGCGGCGGCCATCGCAGAGGCCGCCTTGCAGATGAAGTATCTGCGCGGGCCTGACGGACAATATCTCAAGGGAGAAGATTTTGCGGTTGGTTTTGGAGAATATTCCAGCGCCCTTGAGCAGTTTCGCGGCAAGCTCAAGGATATGGCTCCGTATCTTTCTGGCGATCAGAAGATGACCATTCCGATTGCCGTTGACATGAAGCTTGTTCCGGTCGGCACGACTGACCTAACCAACGTCGGAGAAGTTCGCCGGAAAATTAGCCGGAAAATTACCGGAGGTGGCGAGCGAGACGAAGCGGGTAAAAGAATCAAGACCGACGTAAGCACTCTCGTAAAAGAGGGAATTGACGTAACAACCCCGCAGGGTCAAGTCCAGCAACTTATGAAGAATATGGGCTTTGACGTAGAATCTGGCTTGCAGGCTTCTTTCAAAATCAACATGGAACTTGCTTCTCCGGGCTTGGCCGGGGACGTTGAGCTTATCAAGGCAAAACTACAGGGTCTTGACGAACTCAAGAACGGAATCATTATTCCTGTAGGGATCGAGCTTTCAAAGACTGGACTCAACCCAGAGAATCTTGTTGACAAGGACAACAAGGCGATACTGCAAGAAATGTTCAACAATCTTCTTCCAAAAGAGGGAGAAATGGGGAACAACAATATTGTCTGGTCTGTTCCGATATCAATGGTTGTTCCTGCGGCAAGCGGTGTAAATACGTCCCCGGTAGAGGATGCGATTAAAAAGGCCAGACAGGACGTATATGAACGCTGGAAGGATCAACAGCTAGAGGCGGCGACGAATATAACAACGACGGTAGATGTTGCTACTGTAAATATTCAGAACTCGGAAGTCATGCGCGTGAATTACATCAAGGCAATCGAAGCGGCGCTTGGCGGGTATAAGTTTGTCCCGCCAGACAACACGGATGATGGCTCTAATCACGCTATCGGCGGGTGGGAGATGCACGGCGGCATGGCAACGGTGGGCGAGCTTGGGCCTGAATACCTCTATCTGCCACGCGGGACGGGAGTTATTCCGGCAAACATCGTGAATGCGATTTCCGGCGTGATGCCGAAAGCAAACCGGGATAACTATATGCCGGATACACGGCAGTCAAGTGTGACATACTTTGCGCCTCAGAATAAAACCTACATGAATTACTCCATCGACGCGCGCGGGGCGCAGGAGCCGAAGCGCACGCGCGACGCAGTTGTGAGGGCGCTGACCGCAAGGGATATCGAAAAGATTTCCAAGAAACGCGCCAGAGAAACTGGCGGGAGAACCTTTTAATGGCAAACAAAACAAGCTCTCCCGTGATGGTTCCATATCAGTATGGGAACGGACTTCTTCCGAGTTTCGATTGGGAGTTTGCCGCAAGCTGGAACTTTGCAGACTCAATGGCCCGCGCCCCGATGACGGATTTCGGGATAGAGGTTTCAGATTTTCGGACTCCGATCACATCCGGGGGCGCTAAAATGTCCGGACGCTACGGATGTTGCGGCGGAAACCCTAGATTCTGGTCTGATTGCGTCGGCGCGTCCGAGACGGATTTAATCGCCCGATATTCTGGAACGTGGCAACCTTTGATTGTTTATCGGGATGAATCCGGGTGCGGCGATGACTGCGACGAGGATTGTGGTTGTCCGTCTGAGACACGGACTGGGCGATGGCTCTGGACAATGGCGAAGCTGGTTGACTATCAGTATTCCAAGTCCATTGATTTTTACCTGAAACAGTCGGAGCCGGAATCTTTTACGTTTATTCTGGCAGAGCCATTCAGACAGATGACGCATCACTTCTTCCGGTATGGCTCTGCCCCGCCCCTGTCCGCCAGAATGACGATGCGACAGGTCGAAGAACTGATCGAGGTTGACCGCCGTGAATTCTTTTATCCTGTATCTATTCCGGGGTGTTGTTCAACGCCGAGATGGTGGTATAAGGACTGGAAGAACCTGTTTGACATAGACTACGACGATGTTCCCATCGAAGAGAGGTATTCCAAGTACGGCTTCCCCGGAGATATTTATACGTTTAGTGGCGAGTTCGTGATGGATATCAAGGGAACGGCAGACCCGGAGTATTACGTTCATGCCGATTATTCCGGAGACGTTACCATCACCAACGATCAGGGCGAGTTCGTGTTTTATGCGAGTTCCGGAAAGACGTATACAAAGTCCGATGTCTTTCTCAATAACAACATTGTTAGCGCGTCTCCGGGGTTCAGGATAGCTGCCGGTCAAAACTCGTTTATATCCGGCGGAAGAATAAAAGTTGGGGTGATACCTAAATGGCTCTAATGGCGTTTCTTATCCGTTCCGGAGTCGTCACCGAGAAGTTTGCGGTTGTGTCGGCCTCTCTGGGCTTTGCGCTGAACGAGGTCCGTGAACACAGTCTTGAGGTGTCTGGCCGGGTAAACATCATAGAGGGAGACACGGTTAGGATTCTGGTCAACGAAACGGTATACGGGGATTACGCCGTTACGATATTTGAACACGGTCTTTCTTCCGACGCGGGATACGTGACAAGCATGACCCTAGTCCCGTGTTCGAATATTCTGCAATCCGTCGCCATGCCGGGGAATGACCCATTTGAGAACACGACAAACCTATCCGTGTTCACCCACTTGTCGGGATTTATCATGCAGGAGACGGGATTTTATTTCCCGATATCGTTCGTGAACGCGGACTCCGTGGCAATGGGGGCGCACTTTGCCGTAAACGCCAGCAACGCGCTGGACATGCTAAGAAGCCTGTGCGGGGCAACCGGAAACGCCTTTCGCCTGTCAGATTATTGCGGAATAGAAATCGGAAAGTTCGGCGCATCAAGCGGAATGTTTATTAAGACTGGCGGGAACGGGAGATATAAAAATATCCTGTACCCAACCTCTGTCAGATTCTCAAGCGACTCGTCAGACACTTATGGCGCAGTCTACGCCGAAGGCGGCAGTTTCACAAAGAAGGAAAACCCAGCAGACCCGGACGACAACGGAAAGTCGGTGAACTTACAGATGGGAAGTTATTACATCACCCAATTCACCATCACGCCGCCAGAGGGGTTCACCATTGTAACGTCAGTCTCCGGGGAAAAGACATACTACAAGCTGACCAAAGATGGCGCTCTGATCACCAAGAGCAAGAAGATTCAAATAGGCGGAATTACGCCGGAAAAAGAGAACGATCTACAGTCCGAGATAGACGCCGCGACGCTTTTAACCGAAGTCGCGTCTCGATATATAGCCGCAAAGTCCAGCCCTAACATCATTGTTACGTGCCGGTTCGAGGGATATGTTCAGGATTTCGATCTGGGCGACACGGTTCGAGTCTATCTTGCGGACGAAGGAAAGAAGTCAAAAGATACAATCATCGACGAAGATTTGTATGTGACCGGAATCGATTACACGACTCAAACAGACGTTGGTTATACGTCAATAAACCTGTCCAATAGAATATCAGACCCAGAGGACTTGCTACAGTCAGCGAAGGGAAGCTCTTCCGGGGAATCCGGATACAAGCCATATCAGGAGTTCGGTCAATACGCAAATGTCATTATCGCGACCGTCCATGACGGAAGCCCGGTGTGTAGCGGAACGGGCCGGGAGATTTCAGTTAACTATGCGGCTTACGACTACATAGTTACCCCGCACATTACGATTAACTGTCCGGCGGGATACTCTGCGGTAATTAGCTCAAGCAATGCAACGGACGCTGTTATATGCGTCGCGGCTATGGGAACGTGGCCGACAACTCCGGTAATTATCAGCCTTCTGCTATCAGGGGCCAGAGCTTAGTTTCCACGGCTTGACCGTAGGAAGTCTGGCCTGAATTACCGACGATAGTTTTGGCAGGAGATTAAGCCGCCTTGCCTCTTCGACTAGAGAGAGAATCTGGACTTCGACACTCTCGCCTCTTGGTTTTGAAAGCCCCGCGTCTGCGGCGGCAACCATCAAACTTTCTTCGTTCATGTGATCGAACATCCAGCGCCTCATCTGTCCGACCTCTGTTTCGTCAAGTTTTGGGTATGTATTTATTCCGCCCTGAAACAAACTTACCAGCGCGTCTATGCGGGCCTCAAGCGCCGCTTTCTCGCGCTCAAGCCTTTCCTCAAGCGCCGCTTTCTCGCGCTCAAGGGTTTCAACTCTGCGGGTAAGAATAGCGACTTGTTTGGCGCACTCTGATTCTCTGGCGATTGACGAGGATAGGTCTGCCATAAGTTTATCTACCATCCTTTCGCTGGACACCGGGCCTTTTTTATTCAATTCCCGCGTCGCGACAAAAGTGCCAAGAATCAGTATGGCTGTTAGTCCGCCGGGGCCGATTGACGCGATGATTGCGCCAATAAGATTTCCAAGACCGCCGGGGCCGAGAGCTTCGGTGATAAGCTTAAGGAGTTCCACGGGGTATCTCAATCGTCCTGATGACGGATGATATCCCCAAGAAGATCAGAGGAAATGCGAATGAGGCGGACGGGTTAGAAGAGACAATGGATAGTCCAACAAAAAACCAGAGTCCGCCACACAGATAAAGCGAAAATCTACGATACTGGTGCTTGCAGGCGACTATTCCGAGCGCAGAAGCGATTGAGGAAAAAACAAAAAGATGTCCCCACCAGACTTCCGGCATAAGCCTTCCCATAATATCGTAGTTACTGGACAAGGCGAATACATCGTCTATGGATATCCAGCGCAGTCCTTGAGCAAGGAGTGAGGCCGGATAAACAAGTTCGAATAGCGCCCTAAGAAACCTTGCCACGGCGAGCTTTTATTGCTTTGGCCTCCGTGACTGTTGATCTTGCCACAACAACGCCGGTCACGAAGATATAAAGACCTTCCAACGCGGCCCAAACATCCTTCGGGAAGTTTGGAACGAAGTAGAAAACCAGAGCAAGGATTAGCTGGAAAACGAGCGCCCAGAAACCCTTTAGAGAGAACAGGAACTTTACTATTTCCATGCCTCTGATGATACACCCAAGACCGCCGCCTGAACTTCGATATTTATCAGGTCAAACTTGTGCTTTTCGGCGTCTATTAAACGAGAAAGCCTGATAATCTCGCGATTTACCGTGTCTCGCTGGATTATCAGGCTTGTTACATCAGGTTTCTTTGGGCTTTGGGGATCGGACGACGAAGCTGGCTCTGGTTGCTTTGCCTGTAACATTTATGCCCTTCCCCTTTACGCCGGTTCTGGAAGTGTCCGGAAGTTTTGTGTCCCGAACCTTTGTGTAGACCCTTTGGATTGCTATGTATAAGGCCCTTTCTGGCTCGTGCGAAATAATACTTAAATCGCAGTAATCCGAGAAGCCCTTGCACCTGATAACAATGGAGTTATGGGTAAACGTTGCTTCGCCCTCTTCTTGGACAAGCCAAGATACAGCTTCTCCAAGATTCTCAAGGCGCATGTTGTTTGTTTTAACCGTCATAGTATCTCAGTTGCGTGGTCGGCTCTCTTTCTTTCGTTGTTATGCAGTACTCGATCATGTTGGCGATTGCGTCGCGCCCGTCAGACCTAAACAAGTCGCACAGGCCAAGAAGCATTTTTGCGTCAACGGTGTAGTCTTTTCTGCCCTCTATTCTAGCAATTCTTATGGCGCTTTTGGGCGGGAGTTCTCCGCCGCACAACACATGCGCCCTAAGTTTTTCTTCCGCAAGTCTCTGCGAGACGATCATTTCCTGAAACTTTTCGTCAACCTCATCGTGCGCCCTGACGATTGTTTTCTTGAACTTGTAAGCCTGCTCTATCAGCAGGCTTAACTGTTTCTCGTCGGAGATTAGCTCTTTCGGTAGCTCCGGTTCTGGATTGCCCTCGCCCATTTTTACTTCTTCTTGAATTGCTGGGACATCATTCTGACTGCCTTCCGAATATTAGAAGCAGTTTCCTCGGCATTAACCTCTTCCTGATCGTCGGATTCATCTTCTTCCGCGAATTCGGCGTCGATCTCTTCCATTTCTGCGGCGGCGATCAAGACGTTTGAAACCATCTCGCCTGGGGTTTTCGACGAGTAAATCTTTTGAATGCTTGGAAGCTTCTTCAGAATCAGCTTTAGCGTGTCGCGATATCTGCAAAGCAGTCCGCAATGGTTCCTTACAGATTCAACTGACTGATTTAGGAATGAACTTACGACTTGCCGCGCTGTTTCTCCCGCCTCTGGTGTCATCGAGTATTCGTCGAGCTTGTCGAATTCTTTTCCGAGCGCCTCAAGCGAGTCGATGGAAGTTTCGAGCAAAATGATTGCCGAAGAAACTTCCCCAGAAAAGTCCGCCAGACCGTCAAGGATTTCGATGATCTTGGCGGGTTGTTTACCGCCGACAATCTGCCATCCAGAAACATAGGCGGAAACCGCGACTTCGTTGATCTTGCTGGTGTCCAGAATCTTGATCGCCTGAACAACGTCGAGAGAACCCTGCGATTGAACGTCTCTTGTCCTTTCTGCCACGGCAATGACACGCAGGCAGAGTGCCGCAAACTTGGCATTTTCTTCGGGTGTAACGCTCTTGAAATTCATTTCTTTGTAAGATAGATTCTTCTGGCGAGAATGGCTAACGCTCTCGCTACAACTTGGAATGCCCCGCGTCCGGGGGAAGTCTTAAATGTGAAGCACATCGGAGAGCGAACAGTATATGTGACGGAGGTTGAGGTTGCTTTTATTGGAATAATTTCCAGCCAATGCGTTTCTCCACCGTCTCCGGTGATGGTCACTCCGATGATGCTTTCTGTCATGCCTATAGAGTGCGCCTTGACCATGACGCAATCAGGAGAGCCGGATTAGCGATTAACGAGAAACGCCAACGGGGGTGGGAATCCGTTGGCGTTTCTCTCGTGAGGAAAGAGTCCCCCAGAATGTATTACCGAGTCCGGTATTTGTCAATGCCTAAATCAAGGTAATACCAACCGTTCCAACAATTAGTCTTGCCGAGAAACCGGCCATGACTGGATTCATGTCGGTTGTTTTGAACAGGTAGCTTGCCATCGCCCTGACCTCATCCTCTGCTGGCTCGGCAAACTCGATCTTCATTCTTTCGCGAATGTCCTTGATGAATCTAAGCGCCCACTTAGTTCTCTTGCGCCTGATCTGCGCCGGGAACGCGATATGCGCGAATGGCGATGTTCGAACGCTTCCGTCGGCGGTTGCGGACTTCATGTAAACGATTTCTCCCGTCCATACTCCATCCGTCGTGTTGACATTGATAACAACATCACCGCTTTCGAGATTTCCTTTAACCACTGAATTCTCCTTTTTGAATCTTTTGCTGGATTCTGGACACGCGGCTATACGCGGCAGAGTAAGTTATACCGACTTCGGCCTGCAATTTCCTCGCAATCTGGCCGACCTTCTCCCCGTCCACCAGCGCCGTCGCGATTTCTGCGTCGTTGTTATAGGATTTTGATGCGACCTGGAGTGCCCTGGCGGGCTTAATTACCTGCTTCGGTAACATCGTTGTTACGGGCTTCTTTGCGCGCACGGGCGGAGATTTCTCGGCGTCCTCGATCACGGCTTCGGCGTAGAACGTAGAAACAACCGTGATTCCGGAGATAACAGTCTGCCCAAATGACCAGAGCAGAATACTATCCATCCAAAAAAACGTTGGGTAGGTGTCGCGCAGGTAATCCGCCGTGAGTAGCCCTTGCGCGTCGGCGGCAAGGCTTGGCGCATTCACAAGGGCAATGACAAGGAAGTTAAAAGCCCCCAAAATCACGATATTTCGGCGGGTCTGCGGGGTGTTTGCGCTCTGAAAGGCTCGCGACAAATGATAGTAGGCTACCGCCTCTAGAATCGCAAATGAGAGCATCACGATAGAGACGCCAACCGTCCACACCACGCCAAATTCTTCCGGCCTGACTCCGATTGAGTGCAGGCCGGTAACAACGTGACGATGAATTGTCGTGAGAATCGCCACCGCCACGATCAGCGGGGCAGTTCGTTTATTCATTTACCCTCTCTCGTGGTATTTCCTTACCTTCTTGCGCTCAAGCTCCTTGACTTTCCGCCTGAGCGCATTTCTTTCCGCGATGATCTTGCAAAGTTTCTGGGCGAATTCGACCGGAAGTTCGACGCGAGTCGTGTATTCGGCGTTGCCAAAAACAACGTCCGGGTCAAAAGCGGTAAGGCGTAGCTTAAACGCTCTCGCGATTGGGTTGGATATCTTCTCCCACTCCCGCATGAACTTCTTGTAGTCCTTCGTCATTGACCTGTCCGGCAACCGGAGCGATGTGGTCGTGTGAACTATTTCCGACTTCTTCATGGTGTTCGTTTGTCGTGGCAACCACGATCTTTTTATCCTGTCCCTGATACTTTCCCTTCTTCGTCTTGTAAGTGACGAGCGGGTTTGATTTACCGAACAAGAAAATCATTTGGGCGATTCCTTCGCCCGCATACAAGTAAACATCGGAGTCGGAAATGTTTGAGATTTCGAGAGTCAGGTGTCCTTCCCACTCTGGTTCCGCCGGGGTCACGTTGACCAAGACGCCGCACCGGGCATACGTGCTTTTGCCGATGGAAATCCCGATGCAATTTACCGGCATCTTGAAACTTTCAACCGAATAAGAAAGGCAGGTTGAATGTGCCGGAAGAAGAATTGCATTGCTTCCCGCCACTGGACGATGCTCAAGACTGAGCGCGTCTGCGGAAGTCTGCGGGTTCTTTGGGTCAATTGTTTTGCCGGGAAGAATCAGCTTGATGTGATCTCCGAGCCGGTAGTCATATCCGTAGGACGTAAGCCCGTAGGAGACAGTCCCCTTTGGGGAGAATTCCTCAAACCCGCCAATCATCCCGTGCTTTTCAGCAAGTATTTTTATCTCCCAGTCTGCGGCAACCCCGGAAACAGAATTCAGAACGTAATCATTAGACATTTAAGTTTGTTCCTTTGGTTTGATGTGTTCGGCCATTTCCAGAGAGATTGAATAGATTTCCCTGACAATTCCGGCTCCTTTGATTGTAACTGGCGCTCCCTCGTTGCGCCTTCCGTTGGCCGCGTGTTCGCAACACGCCAACACAAACGGGGCCATCGCCTCTATCGCTTCCTCTGGCTTGACACCGCTTCCCTTCAATATCCTGTTTATCGCGTTGACAAGTGACTTGTCCCTGATGATGGTCTTAGAACCCCGTGTATTTGGCACGATTCATTTATCCTATGTTACGGACTTTAGAGTTGATAATCTTGGAAACGTGGGGCTGACAAATCCCAAAGAAGATTGCAAGAGTCCGCTGACGCCAGCCCGCCGAACTTAACCTCTTAAGTGCAAGCACTTGAATTCTAGACATCCTCACTCGATAGTGTTTCTCGCCAAATTTATGCCTTCTCTTGGAAACCATGTCCGCCATATTTTCTGCTTGTGTCCCGACGAACAGGTGTTCTGGATTACAGCAGGCACGGTTATCGCATTTATGGCAAACCTCGCGCCCCTTTGGGATTTTCATTCCAGAAAGAATAGCTGCTAATCTATGCGCTTTTTTATGTTTCTTGTGTCCCTTATTGCCCATTTTAATATCTCCATATCCAGAGATATCTCGCCATCCAACCCACGGCCAACAGGAGTTTGGGCCTCCGCTCTTGTCTACTTTAGACCACAATCGGATACTTATTGGAATGGGTGGCCTTCCCGTTTTTGTGTTTGGCATGGGCCTATATTACAGTGAATCACCTACATTGTCAACATAAATTGATGAAAGGGCTTGAAATTTGCCGAATATATGCTAGACTGACTAAATGCCAAAGAATTCCGGACTCGCCCTGTTCTTTCTGTCGGTTCTTGGGATTGGATATCTCGTTGTTACCGTCGCGTCAAAGATCACCCAGGAGCTTGCCGAGAAGATTGTCTTGATCTTTCTGGCCGTGCTGGTTATCTTCGCGCTTGGGATGCTGGCGGGGGCGCAGAGTTACTTCGTCCTGCTCAAGCGCCGGGAAACAAAGGAGCGCGAGCTTCGCAAGGAATACGGCGGCAGAAGCAAGGATACGCAGGCGCAGACCACGCCTTATTACGTTCAGCCGTTTCTTCCGCCGCCTTCTTATTTTTATTCCGGACAGCCCCGGCAGGAACTCGTTGCCGAGCCTGTCGTGAATCGAGAAAACAAGCCCCCGGAGTGGCTGATTATCGGCAACCCGGCGGTAAGAACCGGGCGTGACCTATGACAACCACGATAAATGACTGGAACGCGCGTGCTAACAACGTTGTTAGAGAGTGCGCCTCGAAGGGCGTAGAGCTTATATTCCGTGGCGGAACGGTTTACCCGTCCGAGAATGACCCGCGCTTCGTGAAGATGCGGTTTCTTCCCGGCGCGACGACACGGGTGAGCAACGTCCGGCAACTTAAAGATGACATTTCTCTGGCGCTGAACGAGCGGGATGTGCGCGTGACGATGGCTGACGGAATGATTTCCGTGGAGATTTCGCGCCAGTCCGGAATTCTTGTGCGCTATGAGGACATCGTAAAGAGTCTGAATCTCAAGCCCATGAATGCGTTTCTTGGCGTAGGAGTTTCCGGGGAGTATGTTTCTGCTGATATGTCCACCCCGCAGGCGTGTCACGCGATGATTATCGGTATGTCCGGGTGCGGCAAGACGACTCTGGCGCAGAGCATGGTCGCCAGCATGTGCGCGTATACAGACCCAAAGGAACTCCAACTCGTACTATTCGACCCAAAGAATGATGACAAGTTTGTCGGACATATCGCCGATCATGTTTGGGGACATGCAGTAACAACGGACGAGTGCAGGCGCGGGCTTAGAAACCTAGTCGCCATGATGCGAAACCGGGAGAAAAGAACCGCCAGAATCATTGTCTACTGCGACGAAGTAAACGAACTCGTCGCGGACGGAGGTGACGACGTTGCTGAATCCCTTGAGCATATCGCCAACATGGGGCGCGGCCACGGGATACACCTGCTTATCTGCGGACAACATCCAAAAAATGACACGATGCCGGGAGCGATTCGGGCAAACATGCCCTTGAAAATTCTCGGAAGAAACTCGTCGGCGTTCATGTCCGCTCACGCGGCGGGTGTCTCTGGCACGGGAGCCGAGAGACTCTCTGGCGGCGGAGACTTCATCGCCGCGTACGGCGGAAATCAATCCGTCCAGTTTCAAGCGCCTCTATTCACGGCTACAGAAAGAAAGAACTACACGAACTTCCTGATGACCCAAGCTAGTCCCCAGGCTATCCAGGCCGAGTGTATAAGTAACAACGATGCTAACAACGTTGTTACGGATGTCGATGATCCAGGGGACATAGATGACGATCTGGGGCTTCTTATCTCAAGAATCTCGGCTGTTCTTACTGCCGCGCCGGGGGACTTGAGCAAGGATGAGATATCCCGCCGCGCATCCGGAAAGCGCGTAGTCGGAACCAGCTACAAAAAGAAGTTCGACAAGGCGCTTGAAATCGCCAAGAAATCCAGAGAGGGCTGGACGATGTAAACAAAAAGAGCCGCCGATTTCTAATCGGCGGCTCTTTTTGCATGTTACTTCCGCGAATCAGTGTGTCTCGACTTCGCTACTTACTCTTGGATAATTAACCGGATGCCTAGCAAGCTAAGCGTATACGGGTTTTTCTACTGGGTATTTCACTACTTGAGGACTGATTCGGCCAGAAAAGAATCCCGCTTCACCTTTGTCCGCGTTTCCCGCCCGTGCCTACTGGGTTAGGGAAGGTGTATCCGGCTTGTGGGCATTCGACCCGGCTTGGTCTATCTTTCTGGATAAATCTTGCGGGAATTGCACCCGTCGCGCTCTGATTGCCAAGATTTTATTTGCTTCCTTGCGGGCGTGAATCAGGGTTTTGGTTGAGAGACGGGATTCGAACCCTTACCTTGCGGAGTCATATTCCGCCTGTTCCCCACTAAACTACTCCCATCTGATTCACGCCCGTTCGGGTATATGCGGTGTTCAAAGCCGCACTTGCCGAATTTCAGGCGTCGGAATTGAACCGATAATGCTCTTTGCCGCCCGCTATTTTCTTCCTTACACGCAAATTAAATCATCCGAATCCAATCGCGGCCTTCCACCGCATCACACAAAGAGTGTGGCCTTGATTTGCGTCTCTTCCAGAGTATATCCGTAGGAACATAAACTATCCGAGTCCGCTCTCTATATCTAAGATACAGAGTTTTAGGCGATTAAGGAGTGGCTATTTAATTTGCGTGTCCAGAAAGTTACCAGTCGTTCTCGGATTACGGGTCTTGGGTTTGGTTTCATCCGACCTGCTGTTGTCCTTTCTGAAATCCGCGTGGTTGGGGTTGAACCAACATTTTCATCCATTATGCACGTATGGCTTAGAAGGCCATGCCATTACACGCGGCTGATATTATCTAATTAAGTTGCTCGTATACGAACTCAAATCCCGTCTCACCGGAAGCCATCATATTAAACAGATAGTTTGCGGCGGCACAGATATCCAGATAAGCGGGAAGTTTCCCGTTATCAGAAAATGGCCTGTCGTCCCTAAGCCGAAACACCTCGTCGCAGGCTTGTTTCAGCATGTCAGCCGCCTCAAGAGAATTCTTTGGCAGTTCCCCGCAGAGATTCTTAATTGTTTCCAGAGCGGAATCAACCAGAATAAGCGAGTCCGAAACGTCTGTTTCTTTCGTTGTAACAGGTCTTTGGTACTCGTTGCCGTATCGGAAGTCCAGCGTGTGACGAAACTTGACGCTTGGTTGTGAGCTAATAGTTACTTTCATTGTTATTCTCCCAGAAATGCCATTGGCAGAAATACATACATCGGGTATGGTGTCGGAGTGTTTCCGGAAACCGGCGGCGGAGGGCGCGGAGTTTGCGTTGGTTCTCCGGTAAAACAATAGTCAACGCCCGGAACCCTTGTCGCGTTTGAGTTTATTGCAACACAAGTTGCCGTTGGAGTTACGGTAGGCGTTTTTGTGCTTGTCGCAGTCGGAGTGACCGTCGGCGTATTCGTCGGAGTCTGCGTAGGTGTTGAAGTTGCTGTATTTGTCGGAGTACTTGTTTGTGTTGGAGTTTCAGTGGGTGTGTTCGTGCTAGTAGGAGTATTTGTTGGGGTATCTGTGGGTGTCGGCGTAGGAGTATTTGTAGGCGTATCAGTAGGGGTATTTGTCGGAGTCGCAGTTGAAGTCGGAGTATTCGTAGGTGTATCTGTTGGCGTCGCTGTCGGTGTATTTGTGGGTGTTGCACTTGGGGTATTTGTTGGAGTATTTGTATTGGTTGGCGTCGCTGTCGGGGTGTTCGTCGCCGTTGGCGTCGCCGTGTAAGGATACATTGTCCTGTCTACAATGATGTTATCGACACAAACATATCCGTCCGGACACGGCGGAATACAAACCAGTGTGTTCGTTCCGGAGCATTCTGATTGCGCCGAAACCGGAATCGCGATTGCGGAGATTGAAATTGCGGACATAGCTATTGCAGTTGCTAGTTTTTTATTCATGGTATGCCCTTTATAGGACTCGAACCTATGCGCCTCTTGTTATGAGCAAGCCGCTCTGAACCACTGAGCTAAAAGGGCTAAGATTCAGGCCGGTCAAGTTAGAGAAAGCGATTCTATTCGCTAGTAAAAACTCCCATGACTACGGTGAGGCTACAACGTCATTAGGGTTCTCTATCAGACCGGCCTGCTGTATACACTAGACCCTGATCGTTAGCGTCTTGTGAGACTGGCCTAAGCGCCTTCCTTGCGTCGGCGGTCGGCCTCTCGGTGGCAGTATCCGCGATGGACGATGCGAACGTCGGCCAGCTTTTCTTTTCCGAGAATGCTTTTCCCGTCACGGAAATACCGCAAGTGATGGACATTCATATCCTGCATCCTGCGAATCTTTTTGCCGCAGATGTAGCACGTTTTCGCGTAGCCAACCCACGCTACGTCACGGAAATCACGCCAATGTTTAGAGTGCAGGTAGACCTTGCGATACCAGAGTTTTGAGAAGAAGATTCTAAGCTTTCTTGCCATTCCAGATAGCCAGAAGCCTACCACGGGCCTTCTCTTTGGCCTCTTTGCTGAATCCTTTTGAGAGTAATTGGTAAACAGCCTGACCTTCTTCATCCAGTTCAACATACTCTTTCTCCTTCATGTCCTTCTTGATCGGCGGCATCTTGAACCGCTTCACGGCGACACTCGCCCCGCGCTTGATATAAATCTTGGTAAGATTAGCCACGCTCACCCCTTTCGCCTAGATTTCCCGCGACAAATCCTATATGCTTGATTGTTTGAAATTCCAAAAACGACAGAGAGCGTCCTGTATCTCCACCCAAAAGACCGCAACATCTTTAGAGCAACAACTTTTTGGTTTGAAAGCTTGGAGTTTCCTATGAGTTCTCCGTATGGTTGTCTATTTTTATTGTCCCTATCAGAAACATTGTCTGCGTTTGTTCCTATAAACAGGTGTTTCGGGTTACAGCACGGAGGATTGTCGCACCTATGCAATACGAAAAGGTCTGATGGAATAACTCCACCAGATAGAAGAAAGGACATTCTATGCGCCAGAACATGCCTGTGTCTAACAGAGAATTGACCGTAGCCGCCCATGTTGCGCGTTTTTGTCCACGGCCAACAGGCGTCCGGGCCGCCGCTTTTATCGACTTTTTGCCAGAATCTATCTTCAACCGATAGCTTTAGGTTGTATTCCACTCTTCACCCCATCTGTTATCATAACTATATGAACTCGAAGTTTAGTCTTGTCCAGGCAGGTGATAAAACGGGAGAGGCAATCGAGCAATTCCCGGACGAAGATTCCGCAAACTATCAAATCTTTCTGGAATATGCAACGAACTCGGAGGTTCAGGAAACGCCGGACTCGTGGCTCTCCAAGACCCATCCGGGCGATAACAACATTGTGATGGAGGCTCGTGCGAGACAATGGCTGATCCGTCGGGACGCGGTGATTCACTATCTGGCTGATCTGGCGACCAAGCGGGCGCAACTTTCTCTCGCGACACAAACCGGACGGTTAATACCCGTGATTGCGGAAATGGTTCAGGACTTGCAGGGAGAATTGACCCGCCTGAAAGGGCGTGGGATTCTACCGGTAGATGCTTCATATCAAACGATTCTTCGTCAGGCTGTCTCTCTAATGAAAGGCGTGAGTTCTTTGGCTGGGCCGCTGTCCAAGCAGAATATAAATATCCTGCAACAGAACAATCAGGCCGCTCCTGCCGCCCCAAAGATGGACTTCGCCGCTTGGAATAATCAGGTCACCCCAGAATAACTGTTCCGCCAAAGATTCCGGGCGGCTGTTGCCAAACGTGTTCGACGAGCGGCCAGAGTCGGAACGCAACGGCGGGGGCCATGAACCCGTTATGCTTGGCTTCGACGTAGTAAAAATGCGCTTCGGTGAAATTCTTGGTTGAATCTCCGGCGATGATTCCGGCTTTGGTCAAGGCGTCCATCACGCACTTGTCCCGGTTGGTCAGGTCGCTGGACGTAGAGAACCTGCCGTAGTGATACAGGTAAACATCCACCAGAAACAAGCCGAATATCGGCTTGATAATTCCGGACGTTAGTCCCTGATTCAAGGCTATCGCCGCGCTCTGCTTCCACTTCACATGCGCCGGAGAATCAATCATCCGGATAACAATCCCGTTCTTGGTCTTGACTTTGGCGGACTGCCGGAGTTGATTGGTTGAGATTGGCAAGTCTGGCCCGACAAAGGCGATCTGCAAGAATCTGTCGTTCTGGTATGCCTTAATCATTTCTGACTCCTGCCGATATATTCGAACTCTTTCTTTTCCTCGTCCGTCAGGACAATCCTGCGGGACGCGGCGACGCATGAACGGAGAGCGTCCAGACCGCCCTCTGCGAGAATCAAATCATCTGGTTTCATTGGGAGATTGACTATCCTGACGTTGGGATGCACCGACGCCAGAGCGAACGGCCAGCGCAACTCGTAGGCTGACTTGTCCGGGTCAAGCGCGATGTAGACGGTTTTCTTCTTCTTGAAGAAATCAAACCATTCTTCCTTCATCACGCCGACACCCGGCAGGCCCACGGCGTTCACGTTATTCCTGTCAAGGTGCATGACCTTGAACTCGCCCTCGACGATAACAACGTAGTGATCGCCATTCTTGAGCGCCTGCTGGTTGTATAGGTGCGGGCCATGCCCCTTATACAAAGGCTTGTATTTATTGGCGTAGTTTGCGCCCGGTTTCATCACCCGGTATCTAACCGTCTGAACGATGTCGTGCAGGATATACGGAATAGTTATCACCGGCCCGATCAGGCACTCCTGACCCTTGTCGTCGTAGCCGTGCAGGTCGGAGATAAATCCAAGCTGATATTTGGCGATATCTTTCTCGTCAAATCCCCGCGAGAACACGTAGTCTTTCCCGGCGCTGGACGCCAGAAGATTTGAGTTCAATCTTTCAACGAGCCGCATTGATATCGGCTTTGGCGGGGCGGCTTGAACCTGCTTTGACGGGCTTGACTGGTAATCAATCGGAGATGCGCTTGAGAACTCTGCGACAGCCTTTAATGCCTCGGCAAAATCCATTCCCATTTCTTTCTGAAACCAGTCGAATACGTCGCCGCCCTCGCCCTTCGAGAACCATGCCCATACACGCTTATCGGGGTTAACCTTGAGCGAGTCATGGTTAACCCCGATAAATTCCGCCCCTGATCTTTTCAAGGGTTCATACTTTCCGATTACTTCTTCAATGCGGACGCTCCGCTTGAGTGCTGACAGGTCTAGTTTGTCCATGATATTTCAGGGAAAAAAGAAAGCTCTTGGCCGCAAGAACCTGCGGCTTCTCCATGCGCGAGAAGGCTAGCGCGAGATTCTGAATCTGCGCCATGTCCCGCTTGTGAAACAGATGAGCGCACTCCGCTTCCGTAAACCACGGAAACAGCGGCGCAAATCTTTCCTGAAATTTGAGCGTCATTTGTCATAGTTATACCATACTTACGCTAACGTCGTTCTTGATTGTATCTTCTGCAATTTCTTCCTGATGGGTAATCGCGTAATCAACGGCGTCGGACATATCGTTTTGCGACAGAGACGGAAAGTATTCATGTAGGGCCTCGTATACGTTGTCGTACCCGCCCCGAACCGTCGCCATGCACTTGTCGAGAATCTTCACGACCTGCCAGACCGGAATTTCCGTGCCGTTAATTCTAGCCGCGCCGTTGCAGAAGTTGGGATTCTTAACGATTCCATCTTCGCCGTAGAGCATTTCGCTCCGGCGCACGGAGACCTCCGGGATAACAACGGTGTTATCGGGTATCTCCTGCGAATTCAGCTTGTCCATCTCGTCGAGTATCGCGCGTCCGCCGGGAGTAATACGCATGGGTTTTACTTGTCTCTTTTCAATACCCGGCATAGAAACCAACTCAAGTGCGCCGCGATGGATAAGAACTCTCACGACGTATCGGGCGGCAGACTTGCTTGCCAGTCCGACAGCGCCAGCGATTTCGTTCAGGCTTGGCGGAATGGTGTATTGGGAAATAAACCCGTCGATATATTTAAGCGCGAGAATTTGTGTTTTCGTGAGCGGTGAATCAACTGTCTTGAAGCTAGCCATGATTATTGCGGGAGTCGCGAGCAATCTATCTCGGACAGATCGCCCCACACCCCGGAGGCTCCGTATCCCGTGAGCGGAACCCAAAACATTTTTACCTTATGGTCTGAATAACGAGCCTTCTGGCTCTGCAAAAAGATAAGATCGTTGGTTACGGCAATGCGCCTTGTGTCGTGAAAGGCGGTAGGGAATCTCACTTCTTCGCCAATCGGGATATGCCCGTTGGCCGGTTGCCAAACTCCGAATACGTTCTTGGCCCTCTGGATAATGTGCGAAAGGTATTGAACATCCTCTTTGCGCGGCATCCTGTCTATCCCGGTTCTGCTCCGGACAACATCTTTCAGGTTATCCTGACACACGAATATCCACGCGGCGTCTCCGAGCCACGGGATTAACATGCCAAGCTCCCGGTCAATCTGTTGCATCACATTGTTGTTATCCATGCCACCAGACTTCTCGATCACGAGATCGTGTATGTGGTCGATGATGACAAGCTCTATTTTTATTCCGGGATTTAATGGCGGGTCATTTGCCTGTAGCAATTCATGTATCGTCCCGGCGATGACACGCGGAGTCAGGCCGCCGAAGTCGCCCTCGTCCATCGGGTTGATCTTCCCGGCCATCGCCGCCTGTCCGATATAAATAACCGGGTCGCCAGACGTTCTAATCGCCGCCTTTTGAATCTGCTGGATATTCGCCACGCCATCCATCAGGGCGCGGGGAGTCAGGCCCTTCTCAAGCATGTGCTTCGCCCGAAGAATCTCGGTCATTTCTTCTGTATGCACCATTACCGCCATGCGAACTCGACCGTCTTTATCAAGTGGGCTTTTCTTGAACTGTTCGCAGGCGCTTCTTAGAGCGCCATGCGCGACCATGCTTTTCCCCTCGCCTGTCATGCCGTGAACTACATAGCTTTGTCCGGGCATCATCAGGGAGTCAACTTTGTCGATGGTTGGCAAGCCGAATTTTAATCCTGCTCCCGCCGCAACAAGATCACGTTGATTCTGGGCCAGACTTATCAGCGCCGCGTTCGCCATCGGCGCTGTGTAGCTCGTCGTCCTCGGAAGATTCTTGGTGTTCATAGCCACGTTCTGTCCCCTTTTTTACTGACCGCGCAAGAGAAACGTCCACCAGATGATGAATGTCATAGTATGTGTCCCCTGTAGTTTTCTCAAGAATTGAGAATAAGTTGTTCGCAAAATTGCCGGAGACGCTAAGCGTCTCCCCGTTGTTCATGTGAACTTTGGCGGAAGAAACTCCCATCCCGTTCTTGTGGTTGGCTCCGAACTCGACATAGGATATTGCGTCAAGCCTGATGAAACGCTTTCCAGCCCGAAGAAAGATGGCGCGTTGGCTGATTCTTTCCTGAGCAAGTTCAAGTTTATTTAACCGGACTTGGCGCATGAACGCGCTTATGAGCATCGTGACATGCTCGCGAATGCCTGCGTCTTTTCTATTGGGCGCGTTGTTGCCAGACGATACAAGAACGTCGCGGATTTTTACCGAGAGTTCGTTATTCTGGTTGGTTAGGGCGCGTATCACGCTACCAGTATCAAGCGTCATCTTTCTTCACAACCATTGAGGAATAATTCGCGCTCGCCTTGTCTTGATTTGAGGCGGATTCTCGAATCTTGTCCTGAATGTTACTGCTCTCTCCCGGCTTAGTATCTCGGAGAATTAATTGGGCGACCATTGACGGGGGAAGATATTGCCAGGAACCGGCCTTCGCCTTTCTGCCGCCCTCGACGAACTCGACAACCCGCCACGCAATATCATCCGGAGAATCTCCGCGCGCTTCCGACTGAAGAATCGCGTCTTTAATTTCGGTGTTCGCCCACATGACAGCAAAGTTGTGCTTAATGCTGGCGTTCTTTAAGGCAACCGTGATGGCGTTAATCCGGTCACGCTTATCTTTACTGCGTTTCTGGGCTTCGAATCCCCGGCCCAAAAGATTCAGGGGAGCGCCGGAAAGCGGCTTGTCTGGGGCGGCAAAAAATTGGGCGAGACTTTCTCCGTCCGTCGCCGCGTTGATTATTTTGTCGGACGGGTCACCCAGCACGCTGGCACTCTCTGACGGCGCTGCCAGCGTAACACCGTTGTTATGGGAATCCGTAATACTATCTTCTTTAATAGTATCTTCTAACTTGTCTGGGTCAGCCGGATACGGCTCAACCCGATTCGGCTCACCCGGTATCGGGTCGTCAAAGGAAATCGGGGCGGTTTTAGCACTAGCGTTCTTAATGCTGGCGTATTCCGGGCCGGTGGGGAAGATCAAGTAGCGGTTTGTTTCGAAGTGCTGGTTACCGGGGGCGCGGGATTTAACACACGCGAGAATCGGGCGTCCTTCGATAACAACGTCGAATAAACGCTTGACAGACGCGATAACAGCATCGGCGGTTTTTATCCCGGTTTCCCGCATGATCTGTTTGATTGGGACTGTTGCCCATCCCTGATTATTAGCGTGCAGGGAAATGCACATGAAAACTTTCAGGTCGTTGCCTTCCGGAAAGTCTTTCAGGTGATCGCGAAACTCGACAAACATCTTCACGTAGATGGCGGATTCTTTCCCGTCCATCCCGCGAATCCGATCATTGCAAAAGTAAATCATAGTTCCAGAGCCTTCCTCAGACAATCTTTGCAGAGATTCTTTCTGTGATCGCATTCCTCGAATATGTCGCCCTCGCCAAAGACAACAATCTCTCTGACTTCTTTGGCGCACTCGTCGCAGTAACAACGCTCCCACCATCTGCCGATCATGGCCTTATCGACATCTTTCGTGGTGCATGTTTCCGGGTCTAGTTCGGAAAGATTTCGGTAGAGATTCAGCTTCCACTTCTGGTCACCGCGAAACTCAACCATTCCATCTGCGATTGCTTTCTTAATGGCTTGCCGTTCAGTTATCTTTTCCATC
>Ga0073902_10000520_pt1 | contig 22893 bp, 22 predicted proteins | sample KloWWTmeKNB19Kit_FD_66667 | JGI IMG/M metagenome (GOLD analysis project Ga0073902, IMG submission 66667) | Active sludge microbial communities from Klosterneuburg, Austria, studying microevolution and ecology of nitrifiers - Klosterneuburg... | ecosystem: Engineered > WWTP > Aerobic digester >...
ATCTTAACTCTCTTGGTTTCAAGCATTTTGGCATTAATACTCTTTGTTCTTACACTTTGGTATCAAAATAGGAGCAAAGCTAGAGAAAAGGTCATTGAGACCGAAATCATCCAGACTGAACTAATTAGTCCAGAAATATCTGGCTTGATTCCTGTTTATACCAATATTAAGCGATCAAGGGTTTCTATTTCAAGCGGATATAAATACATCATTAATGCAAAAAACATTGGCTTGGGTGAAATAGAAAAACCAGAATTTGATATATCATTTGATACCAACGCAAACATCCATAAAGTCAAGGTTGATTCCAAGTACCTAACCCCCGACAAAATCGAATTACCATCAGGGATTCAAAGACCCAATTATTGTCGTGTCATTCCGCAATATATGAATAAGGGACATACTTTAACGATTGCGGTGACAACTATAAATAATGAGATTAAGAATTGCAATATTGATGTGAGAGGTGCAGGGATACTTCACCGCAAAAAAACCTTCAACCCCACTTGGATTGTAGTTGCCATAATTTTTTTCATCACCCTTATCGCTTTACTTAATCGATTTTTGGTTATATAACAATGGAGCATTCCAATGAATTGGTTTAAATCCAAAAAGCAATTTCTATTCGGTTCTACTTATCTTATCCCACTCTCAATTTTTATCGCCAAAGAATCGGAAATTATTCTTCGGCTGTTCAATATAGAACTTGCCTCACAGGTAGCTATCAACGGCTATTTGTTTGCAGTAAATTTTATTGAATGGTTTGGCGTGCTATATGGCATCCTTCTACCATTGATCCTGTTGAGAGTCTGGCAACAGATGGATGCCATTGATCGCGAGTTTGACAGAGAAGCAGATGCAGTCGAATTGCTATATGAAGACATTCACTATCTTCAAGGGAAAAACTCGTTTATCGGAAGAAGAATGGCTGACTTGATAAGGCAATATGTTGTACATGTAATAAACAACTACAATCATGAAATCAAAGGTTCTGATAGTGCAAGAATCGAAGGTGATGAAATTCTCAAAGAAATTAGGAGACAATATCAGCGATTAGTAATACCTAAAAGAGGTGCCTCAAGAGAACAAGGCTCCTCTACGTCAGAAATCTATTACATGATAAGGGATATTGTGGAAATTAGGAGAGATCGAATTGCTCTTGCAAGCCAGCGAGTATTTTCAAGTTTGCGTACTGTCGCGCTCGTTACCTCGATTATATTCGTAATTCCATTCTATTTTGTGGGTTTTGCCCCAGCTTCCAGCATACTAGATACTGTCCTGATTCTTGGTGTTACCTTTCTGGTGATATTCATATATATGATCATCGAAGATTTGGGAGAACCTTTTGGAGGAACATGGAAAATCACAGACGAATCTTGGCATCGTCTTCTTAAAGAGATGGATTCAATCGAGTATAAACAAGAACTAGAATATAAGGTCAAGAGTGTGGATAAAAGAGCAAGATCAACAAAACAGCGAACGGGAGATAAAAGAATATCCCCGACAGACTCGCCAAGATCGTGATTATTTCTTGTAAGTGGTGGTCTCGATATGCCCTTCGCAAAGAACGCTCAGGGCTACTCGACCACCGAGATTGGATGTATTGGAGATTTTTATATGACCACTCGTTATTTCGGTGAACGGATCAAGCGCAACGAGGACCCTCGCCTCCTCACGGGGCAGGGACTGTATGTGGACGATGTGGATTTGCCAAACATGCTGCACGTTGCTTTCGTGCGGAGTCCGTATGCACACGCGCGGATAAATAGCATTGATGTTTCGCAAGCCTTACAACGTGAAGGTGTCGTTGCTGTTTACACAGCAAATGATTTAGGTGATTATTGGAAGCCTGGTCCGTTGTTGGTTTCGCCGCCGCCTGTGGAGGGAATTGTCTTCAATGAGAAGACACAGGTTCCGCTGGCGAAGGACAAAGTCAAGTTTGCGGGGGAGCCGATTGTGATGGTGCTGGCAGAGAGTCGCTACATCGCCGAAGATGCGCTGGCGGATATTCAAATTGACTATGAGCCGCTCGAAGCGGTCGTTGATCTCGAGAAAGGTTTGCAAGCCGAAAGCCCTGTCATTCACGAAGAAATCGGATCAAATGTTTCCGCGCATGTAGTGCAGACGAAGGGCGATTATGAATCGGTGAAGAAGGACGCGGCGTTGGTCGTCAAGCGCCGATTCAGTTATGAGCACGGATGCGCCGCCGCCATCGAGAATCGCGGCATCGTCGCGGAGTGGGACAGGCGCGCGGGGCGATTAACCGTCTGGGACACGACTCAGGCTCCCGTCGTGATTCGAAACGGGCTGGCGGGGATGTTGGGGCTGTCGGAGCGACAGGTGCGAGTCATCGCGCCGTTTATCGGCGGCGGATTCGGTCCGAAAATCATGATGTTCTATCAGGAGGAAGTGTTAGTTCCATGGGCGGCGATGAAGTTGAATCGCCCTGTCAAATGGATCGAAGACCGCGCCGAAAATTTTGTCGCCACCACACACGAGCGCGGACAAATCCATGATGCGGAAATCGCGTTCGATAGCGACGGTCACATTCTCGGCGTGCATGATATTTTCCTGCACGACACGGGCGCGTATGCTCCGTATGGCTTGACCGTGCCGCTCAACTCGCAAGCCAACGTGCTTGGGCTGTACGACATCAAAAATTATTACAGCGAATTCACGGCGGTGTTCACCAACAAGACCATCGTCACGCCGTATCGCGGCGCGGGGAGGCAGCATGGCGTGTTTGTCATCGAGCGTCTGCTGGATATTGCCGCGAAAAAATTGAAGATTGACCGCGCCGAAATCCGACGGCGCAATTTTATCCAGCCGACGCAATTTCCGTACAACAACGAGATCATTTATCAGGACTTCGCGCCGATCGTGTACGACAGCGGAAATTATGAACCGTTGTTAGATGATGCGTTAGAAAAAATCGGATATCACAAATTCATCGCAGAGATTCAACCAAAACTGCGCGCCGAAGGAAAACACGTCGGCATTGGAATCGTCGCGTATGTCGAAGGGACGGGAATCGGTCCCTACGAAGGGGCAAAAGTACAAGTGATGGGAAGCGGGCGCGTGTCGGTCGTCACGGGCGTCGGCACACAGGGACAGGGTCACTTCACGAGTTTTGCGCAGATCGTCGCGGAGCAACTCGGCGTGGACGTGGATCAAATTGATGTCGTCACGGGCGACACGGATCAATTCTATTGGGGCGCGGGGACGTTCGCCAGCCGCGGCGCAGTCGTCGCGGGCAATGCGATCAACGAAGCCGCGAAAGTTGTCCGCAAGAAAATTCTCAAACTCGCCTCCGAACATTTCAACGCGCCCGAAGACGAACTCGAACTCGCCGACGGCATGGTCAAAGTGCAGGACGTTCCGCGCATGACGATTTCATTGGGTGAACTCGCGGGCATGGCGAATCCGACGCGCGGAGCCGTCAAGCCTGGCGCCGAGCCTGGGTTGGAAGCGACCAACTATTTCGGTCCAGAAAGAGGCGCAACCGCCAGCGGCATCCACGCGATGATCGTGGAAGTGAATCCCGACACGCTGCAGATCCACATCCAGAAATATCTCGTTGTGCATGATTGCGGGCGCGTCATCAATCCGCTCATTCTCGATGGGCAGATTCATGGCGGCGTGGCGCAGGGCATCGGCAATGCGTTTTACGAGCGGCTCGCCTACGACGAAAACGGGCAACTGCTCAACGGCACGTTCATGGATTATCACCTGCCCACCAGCCTCGAAGTGCCGCGCATCGAAACGGGACACGGTGAGACTCTCTCGCCGCTCAACCCGATGGGCGTGAAAGGCGCGGGCGAAGCGGGCGCGATCCCCGTCGGTCCGCTGTTTGCGCAGGCGTTGGAGGATGCGTTGTGGGATAGGGAGTTTGAGGTGTTGGAGATTCCTCTCAACTCAAATAGATTATGGGAGATTGTGAATAAGAGAGACTAGAGACTGGAGACTGGCACGAGGAGAATTGGGGAATTAGGAGAATTGTTGGTGGATGAAGCGCTTCGCTTCACTCCCCGCCGATGGTTGATTCAAGCCATCGGCTTTTTGTTTCGCCTCAGCCGTGTTGGAAGGTTATAATCGCGAAAAGTTAATTTGCACATTGTCAACAAAGGGAAAGCCCATGCAATCTGATCAGCGCAAAGAAAATCCGTATGGCAATCGTCCGCTTCAACCGCAGGAGCGTTATCGGCTATATCTCGATGAATCGGGCGATCATGTTTTTCGCGAATTCACCAATCTATCCCATCGCTTCCTTTGCCTGCTTGGTTGCTGGTTCAAGACAGACGCCTATCTCACCTTTCAACAAAATCTTGAGAATCTAAAATCTCAGTACTTACCCCATCATCCCGATGAGCCTGTTGTGCTTCATCGTGAAGATATGGTCAATGCGCGCGGCGCGTTCAAAGCGCTTCGTGACGAATCGGTTCGCAACGCCTTTGACAATGATTTACTCGAAGTGATTCGGCAAGCGGATTTTACGGTCGTTGCGGTCTTGATTGACAAACAGGCATTACTACAATCGTATGGCGACGGTTCGGCACATCCATATCACCTCGCGCTTGGATTTATGCTTCAAAGATATGCGGGATATTTGAATCATATCAGTCGAGCGGGCGACGTGATGGCTGAATCACGCGGCGGAGCAGAAGACAGACTCTTGGGGGATTCCTACGAACGTGTGTTCAAGCAAGGCGTGTGGATGTCAGGCGAAGAATCCTTTCAAGCCGCGTTGACTTCCAGCAGGTTGAAATTGAAATCCAAGAATGCAAATGTGGCTGGTTTACAACTTGCCGATTTACTTGGTCACCCCGTCAAACAATGGACATTAAAACAACATGGCTATCTTGAGGAAGAGTTAGCGCCCTTTGCACAAAGATTAATGCGGATTGTGGAGCCAAAGTTCAACCGTCACTTATACGATGGGAGATTGGATGGCTACGGCGTGGTCATTTACCCCAAAAGATAAAGGAGCCTCGAAAGGCTCCTCTACGCTCGCCCCTGCGGGCGATCCACCTCCGTTAAAACGGATTGACATTATTATATGCTAATACCCTGAAAATTCAAGCCCAATTTCATAGCAAAAGGCGGATAGGACGCCCACTTGTAAGAGTCTGACCCTGATTTCCCGATGAATTTATCCAAGCCGATGGTTAATACTGACTATCGGCTTTTCCTTTCGCTTCAAACTATTTTGAAAGCGGTACGGTTATAATTTAGACAATGAAAACTTTTCCCTTTATATCACCCGCCGTGTGATGAATGGAGAAATAGAATGGCAGAAAAGTTAACTTTCCAATACGACCGCGAAGCGGACATTTTATACATCAATACCGTTCCGCCGTACGCCGAACAGGAATCGGAAGAACTGGAAGACGAGATCATCGTGCGACTCAACCCGAAGACGGGCAAGGTAGAGAATTTTGAAGTGCTGTTCTTTACCAGCCGCCTGCTTCGGAGCGAGTTGTTTTCACTCCCCGTAATTGCCGATCTGCGTCAGGTTACGACCAATTAATCAGGCGTCGAGAAATCCGAATGGATTTTGAGGGAGGAATTCGACTATTGCAGCCGATGGTTGGTTCAAGCCATCGGCTTTTTATTTCACTTTAGCCACTGACGGTCGTTTGATTCTCTCAATGTGAAATGTAACCGTAAGTCTCCAAAGCAAGGTTTTATGCTAGAATTTTCTCATCGTTTTCAGAGCAGGATAAACAAGGAAGGAAAAAATGTCAGACTCACCAGAAATCCGTTTGGCTTTCATGGATGCCACAGTATTTTCCGATGGCTCAATCAGAGGCGGAATACTTACTACGGATGTTGAGACGCGTCCCTATGAATTTAGAGTTACCAGTCCAATAAAACCGACGCAGGTGCAACAGATTCTGTATGGTGCATCTTTAAAAGATTATGTTTACGGAGAGTTGATTTGTACGCCTCTTGTAAAAGCGACAAAAGAGAAACTTAGCATGGTCTTGGTGAAAGAGATTTTCCTGATCTCAATGAGACCCCTTGTCTCTGTGCCAGTGATTATTGTTCGCTCTAGCAATTCGCAGACAAGTGATGGAATCAGATCAGTTAGTTTCTCTCCACATCAGAACTTTCGAAATGAATTATCTTTCGCCCAAACAATTCTTACGCCTGTAATGCAAAAACATGATTTGTTAGAACCGTTCGAGAGGCTTAGGCTTGCACTGAATGAAGTACACCGAGTTGGATTAGGGGAGGCTATGAAGGGTGGCTAACCTTCGAACTACTATCGCCAAAGAACTTTCCAATCTTCCTCGACCCAGGGTTTCAAAACCATTAAACTTGGTTGTTGAAACTCCCGAAATACAGGATGAAATTGAAGAAGTTGGGTTTGGAGGGAAAATACAAATCTCCTCCGAGGAAGCAAGAATCTCACAGCCAATTTATGATGTGGCTTCTGAACTCATTCCATTTACAAGCGATGTATCAACGATAGAGGTTAATCCCTCAAAATTGATGGGGTTGCAGAACATAGAAATTGCATTCCAGCTTATCAAGGTAGATGTTTTCGATTCTCGATTTGAACCTTTAGTAAAAGTCTTCCGTGTTCCATTTACAGAACTTACTCTCCGTAAAATAAGCATTTTTGGTATGAACTATGCTGACAAGCATTGGCACAAAATTGCGATGCCAAAAGAGGAGAATAACCCTGAGATTAAAGAAAAATCGAAGGAACAAAAAGGGGAGGGTGATTTTGTTGAGATCAAAAAGCGAGGAAGGAAGCCGAAGAGTCAACAACCGTTACCTTCAATATGGGATTTGCTTTTTGCCGTATTGCAGCCTCCTTTGAGTTTAGGTCAGTCTGAGAATCTTCTCTTACCAAATTCACCTTATCCTTACCAATGGCAAGGCATCAAGTTCTTGATGGGCAATGAACATGCTCTGTTGGCTGACGATATGGGAACGGGTAAAACTGTCATGACCACAGTGTCGTTAAAAATTCTGATTCAACAAACCAAAGTTCACCATGTGCTCATTTTGTGTCCTCCAAGTGTTTTGTATGAATGGAAACGTCACCTTGATGATTGGGCTCCAGAATTAACAGCTTATCTTGTCCGAAGCCCGAAAAAAGAAGATAGAAAATCCCTTTGGGAGACTCCCATGCACGTCTATGTAACTACGTATGATATGCTGAGAGGCGATATTGAAAATAGCGTTCTGCCAAAAGAGAACTTGGGACACTTCGATGTTGTCATATTAGATGAAGCTCATCACATCAAGAATATGAAAAGTAAGCGTTTCCGAGCGATAAAACGATTACAACCGAAGCGACGTTGGGCATTAACTGGTACGCCCATTCAAAACAAGATTGAAGATTTAGCTTCTATTTTTGAGTTCGTTTACCCAGAATATTTGACTTCATTTGACCTTCGTCCCGAACAAATACAAACAAGGATCAAGCCATATTTTCTCCGACGCCGCAAAAAAGAGGTAATGCCTGAATTACCGCCAAAAATTTATGAACCTATTGAGCTTGAACTCGATGAGGAGCAGGAAATCGCATATAGGCAAGCAGAAACAGGTATACGCGAAGAACTGTCGGCACTTGGTGATAAAGTTACAAAGCAACACATATTTGCCAAATTAACTATTTTGAAGCAGATATGCAATTTTGCCCCAAGAAAATTCACAAGTCCGAAAACCGAATCATTGAAAGAGCGTGTTGAGGAAGTAATAGAAAGCGGAAACAAAGTTATTATTTTCTCCCAGTACGTTGATGAGGGCGTGAGTAAATTAGAGAAAATACTTGAGCCTTTTGGTGTGGCAAAAATCGTAGGTGGACAAACTGATGCAAATCGAAGGATTCAGATTGAGAAATTTAAGAAGAATCCAGAAACACCAGTTTTGATAGCCTCAGTACGTTCAGGTGGTGAAGGCTTGAATCTCACTGAAGCATCTTATGTAGTGCATTTTGATCATTGGTGGAACCCCGCTGTAATGTGGCAAGCGGAAGATAGAGTTCATAGGCGCGGGCAAACGAAGGGAGTTAATATTTACTCTTATTGGATGAAGGACACAATTGATGAACGAATACGTCAAAAACTTCGAGAAAAGGGAATTTTGTTTGAACAAATCGTGGATGGTCTAGCAGAAGAAAACATTGAAGAATTATTCACGGTAAGTGACTGGCTGGAAATGCTTGGCGTAAGAAAGGTAGAAGTAACAAAAAAGCCTGTTGTTGATATAAAAGTATGGCAATCTATGAGTTTGTCAGAAATTCGGGAAAAGCTTTATGAAGTTTCTCCATCTGACTTTGAAGTATTGGTTAGAGAATTAATGCATTATTTAGGTTATCCCAATGTCAAAGTAACAGGCAAAAGTCACGATGGCGGAATTGACGTGCTCTCGACTCGCAATACTTCAAATGGCATAGAACGAGTAGCGGCACAATGCAAGAGATATCGCGGCAATGTGTCTGTTTCTGTTGCGCGAGATTTTCTTGGAGCAATTTCAAATGACCAAAGTATCAAGCAGGGTTTTCTTGTAACGACTGGAGAATTTACTGCTGATTGCTCACGGTTCTGTATGAGTAGTGGAAAGATAAGACCAATTTCGGGAATTGAATTAGCAAAATATGTGAAGCAATTTGGTTTACGTGCTTAAATTGTCGCGCTATGAAGAAAGGATTTTTCTAAATGACACAACCAAATTCGTCTGAGCCTCACCCATTAGTGCGTATTGCAACTCTGGAGCGAAAAGTTACCGAATTAGAGCAACGAATAGAAAAGATTGAGTCACGAAAAGACCACATTTCCGAATCCTCACCATTAATAATATCCCCTACAGAAAAGCCAAAAACTGATAAAGAAAATAAATTATTCGAAATTGTAAAGGTTGACACAAGAATAATCGAGGCAAACGAAAGTTGGTCAAAAGTCTCTTGGAAACTCATACTTAAGAGTTTTGCAGATGTACCTCTTGGCTTTGGAACTGAAATCGAATTTGTCGATAAAGATGGTTTTGTTATTGACTCGACATTTCAATCGGAAGTATTGCTTTCCAACCAGAACGAACAAACATTCACGGGTTATTATTTGATTGATGCCTCATTAATTGGAAGCGTAGCCTCAATTCAAGCTAAGGTCAGACTATCATGATAAGTGAGCTTCAACCAAGTTGACTGATAGCAAAATCAAGCAACGATCGGGGCGAGATTGAATTGGATAAGAGATTGCGAAAAGAGGTGTTATGAATAAATCAAATCGCCCAGTCCATGGGGACCTCACCCAGATTGACGCGCATGATCGGCATGTCCGTTTGCCCCTCTCCCAAGGGAGAGGGCATGGTGATGGATCTTTTTCTGTGTGATGGACGAGGCGGGATTCCAAGTCAATGGTTGAGTTGATAGGCAAATGGCTTCTCCCCCTCGCGAAGCACCCTTTAGGGTTGGGGGAGACGGGAGAGGGGTTTGGCTTCGGATTTTCAATCTGTTCTCATGCCGCAACTGGCACAAAGATATTTGGTTTCCATTTTGAAGTCATCTCGTGCGTATTGATGCGCGCAAACACGATTGGCTTGCCTTCGCTTCCATATTTATCCAGCAAGTCAAGATTCAACATGCGGACTTCGGGGTCATCTTCAGGCAAAAGTACCAGTTCAAATTTCTCTGGCAGAACTTCCAGCATTTTCGGGTTATTCAACACGTACTTGATGATCTCGCCTGTCAAGCGCACATTACGTTCGACGACTTCATCGTTTACTTTTGGGTTAGCCATTCTTCATATCTCCTGCGATAATCATATCGCTTTTCTACAACGTCATCCATTGCAATTGTCAGAGCATCGTTGTAATCCTGCACCGACATTTCCGTCTTTTCTTCCTTTTCGGTTGGGTGTATGATGTCGCGGTGGGCATATCCATGAGCGGTATCATACCTGACCACAGGAGTCCACTTTCCATCTTCCACAAACTGACATTCCAATTGCACAACAAACCGAAGGATTTGTCCGCGTTCTGACTCGAACATCACGCGCAGGGCATTGTTGTAGTCCAGTAAGCGGCGGAACTCAACAGTTCGCATGGGATTATTTTACAACAAAAGGAGGTGTTATGAATAAATTAAATCGCCCAGTTCAGGGGGATTCTCACCCTGATTCGCTTGAGTAATCGGCGCATCCGTTTTCCCCTTCGCGAAGCACCCTGTGGGCTCCCAAGGGAGAGGGCATGGTGACGAATCCATTTCTGGGTGATGGACGGGGCGGGTTTCCAAGTCAATTGTTGGATTGATAAGCAAACGGCTTCTCCCCCTCGCGAAGCACCCTGTAAGGGTTGGGGGAGACGGGAGAGGGGTTTGGTAGTCATGTTGCGTTCGGGGGAGGGTTACGTTTGCTGTAATACTTTTACTTCGCGATCAATCTGCTTGCTCAATTGCTTTTCTGCCACTTCCAAGTCGTAGCGAACTTGTAAGCGAAGCCACACTGCCGCGCTTGTGCCGAAATAACGGGCAAGCCGCATGGCAGTGTCCACCGTGATGGCGCGTTGTCCGTGAACGATCTGGCTGATGCGAATTGGCGTCACGCCGATATCATGCGCCAACCGATACTGAGTCAAGCCGAGCGGAGTCATGAAATCTTCGAGCAAGACTTCACCAGGGTGAATGGGGGATAAGGTATCGTCCATTTTCTATAGTCTCATTTCTATCCGTGGTAATCCACGATCTCAACATTCTTCGCTTTGTTATCCGACCACGTGAAGCAGATTCTCCACTGGTCGTTGATGCGAATGCTATGCTGCCCAGTCCTGCCACCTTTGAGTTTTTCAAGTCTGTTACCTGGCGGGGCGAGTAAATCCTGTAAATCTTCCGCATCGTCCAGATAAATCAACTTTCGGCGGGCGGTGCGTTGAATGTCTTTTGGCAACTTTCTTGAAATTTCACCGAGAAAGATTTTCTGCGTTTCGGCAGATGCAAAAGACTCGATCATGGTCAAATAATATCACGGGGCGATAATACTGGCAAGAGGCGTTATGAATAAATCAAAACGCGCAGGAGTCTATCCCCGATTGTGACGATTGATCGGCGTGTGGGGTGACCTATCCCCCCCTTCCCATTTGGGAAGGGGGCTTGTCGGTTGATGATTTTGTTGAGTTTCCAAGTCAATCCTTGTTTCAAGATGTATTGGCTTCTCCCCCTTGGGGAAGACGGGAGAGGGGTTTTGGGACCTCACCCAGATGAACGCGCATGATCGGCGCATCCGTTTGCCCCTTCGCGAAGCACCCTGTGGGCTCCCAAGGGAGAGGGCATGGTGACGAATCCTTTTCTGTGTGATGGACGAGTCGGGTTTCCAAGTCAATGTTTGGATTGAGGAGTCTTAGCTTCTCCCCCTTGGGGGAGACGGGAGAGGGGTTGGTTTGCGATCTTACAAAAATCCAAAGCTACCCAACTTCGGATTTTAACGTTACGCTTCCACAAACTCTGCAACCGCGATGCTTCGCTTTTTCGCCAGATTCTTTCGGTGCATCTTGATACGCTCGATCTCGTGCAATGTTTCCGCGGTGAGATAACTCTCTCCGCAATTGGGACAGACCACCACAGGCACATTCTCAATAATCAGCAAGTTTGCGCCTTTGCCGTAACTGCGCGTCACATGGCGGACTTCCGCGCCTTTTTTGCCGCAAATATCACAAATCATAGTTTCTCCTGATCTAATCACGATAGACGGTGATAATAATCAACTTGTCAGTCGGACCAATTTTAGTTACAGTGGCAACACTTTCGCCAGCCAGCGATTCGCATTTGACAAGATACTTCCATTCGCCTGAACTCTGGTCTTTCTGACGTTCGATAATCTTACCTGACAGAATCGCGCTTTCCACCCCCGCGCGAAGCGGCTTTTTATCCAAAAAGAATTCAGTGTCCAAAACGTATCTTCATCTCTGCCGACCACGGCATGGGGATCGCTGGGCTAACCCACAGGGTGCTTCGCGAAGCCACATGCTCGTGCATGGAAGCCATTTCGACAGGCTCAATGCGACGCCTGCGGGCTGAGGAGCGAGTCGGCTTTTAGCCGACTTCCACGAACTGAGGTGGTTGTCGAGTTTATCGAGACACAGGGATTTATCCCGCCGAATCTCGAAGCGGGTAAAATCCATCGAATATGAAACGAATCTTTATAAGCGCCGACCACGGCATGGCAATCATCTACTTCCTGCAAAGCGATGTCATACCAACGTTGCTCAATGCGGGCATTGAAATCATCCTCCTCACCGATGACGAAATTGTCGCACAGCTCGCCTCATCGCGAAGCATCCCCGTGGGGCGCTTCACGCAACACGGTCTTACATTTGAAGGCCTCCGCCTCAAACAAGCCTCCCACTACGCCAACACCTTCCAACCCCGCCTCCAATGGCTCCTCGCCTACCTGCGCCGCGTCGGCGGCTCGCGCCGCATCAACACCGAAGCCATGGACAGCCACATCTGGGAAGTCTGGGCGGAGAATTCGTGGAAATTCCGTTTGGGCATTTGGATTCCCTCCGCGCTGATGATTCTCCTCCTGCGGAATTTTTCGTGGGCGCGCAAACTTCTCGTGCGGATTCAAAACCGCTTCATCCCGGACCCCGGCCTGTATGCCGACCTCTTCGACAAATACCAGCCTGACATGGTCATCGCTTCGACCCCGGGCTGGCGCATGGACCGTTATCTCCTGCGCGAATCCGCCAAGCGCGGCATCCCAAACATGACCGTCATCGTCGGCTGGGACAATTCATCGTCATACAATATCTCTGGCGCAGACGTGCAATATGCAACCTGTTGGTCTCAACTTCAAAAAGATGAACTGGTCTACGGCTCAGACTGGAATCCTGAAAACGTGAACATTGGTGGCATCCCATCGTACGACGGATATTTCCGCAAGCAATGGCTCATGCCGCGCGACGAGTATTTCAAATTACATAACCTTGACCCAAACCGCAAATTAATTTCTTACGCAAGCAGTTTTGTTCACTTCGCGCCTAACTATCCGAACATTGAAGCGCTGGCGAAATTGGTTTCGTCTGATTCACTGGCAGAACCTTCGCAGTTGTTGATCCGCTTGCATCCAAGTCATTTTCAAGACAAGCCGAAGATTTTCGCCGAAGAACGCGCGCGCGTATTTGACTTGGAGAAGAAATATCCGCATGTGCATGTTGTCCAACCTGTCGCGTTGGGCGGCTCGCTCGGCTACTACGGCGGCGAAGACATGGACGAGAAATCGTCCATGATGGCGTATTCGGATGTGGTCGTGACAGTTTACTCAACCATGTTGGTTGAAACCGCTGTCCATGATACGCCCATGATCGCCGCGACGATTGACACGCCCGGTGGATGGAACAAGCCGAAGAAATTTTCATTATCGCTAAAAGAGATCGGCGACTGGCCCACGCATAAAAGATTCCGCGATGCCAAAGCAGGGCGGGTTGCTGAAAATGAAAACGAACTGCGCGACGCCTTGAATATGTACTTGAAAGACAAAACTGTTGATGCAAAAGAACGCCGCAAGTTTATCGAAAATGAAATTACAGTTACAGACGCAAGTTCTGGCAAGCGCACAGCGGAATATATCCTGAGCGTGCTGAAGAAAGCGAACCGCAAAGACCGCTAAAGTCGCAAAGATTGAAAGATTTTCTTCGCGTTCTTTGCGCGCTTCGCGGTAAAGAGGTTTGGTACGATATAATCATCTCGGAGGCATTCCCATGACTGAAATCAAACCCCTCAATTGGAAACCCAAACCCGGCGTTGGACTCACCGTCGTGCGCCGCGATGATGGCGGTATGAATCTTGCGTTCACCGATCTATCCGATGCGACGCTCAACGACTGGCGCGAGTTTGCGATGGAACATTTGCTTGGCGCAACGGGACGCACGCGCAATTTATACGACATCCGCGCGGTGAAAGAGATTCCCGAAAAAGCCATCCGCGCGGCGGTCGAGGCGAATAGCGATCCATCCGCTCGCAACATTCGAGTCGCCGTTGTGGTCGCCGATGAAAAAGTGGCAGACTCGATCCGCGAGGTTGCCGCGCTCGCGTTGGCTGGCGCCGCCTCCGCGATGAAAATTTTCGCCGACATCAACGAAGCCGAAGCCTGGCTCGCGCGCCCGTTGGATCAGATACCGTAATGAGTAAACAAGTAGACAAGTAAACACGTAGACAAGTAAACACGTAAACACGCGCAATGAAATCCGACTCCCTGCAAGTTGGAAACTTTACATTCAAGTGGGGAAGCCGCGCGTATATCATGGGCATCCTCAACATTACCCCTGACAGTTTTTCAGGCGATGGGCTAATGTCCCTCTCTCCCAGCGGGAGAGGGGTTAGGCGCCGCACTGAGCCTGTCGAAGTGGGTGAGGGAGAGAGTCATGCCCTCGAACAAGCAAAACAATTTTTGGAAAACGGCGCAGACATCCTCGACATCGGCGGCGAGTCAACTCGCCCCGGCTCACAGCCCGTCACAGCGGATGAAGAACTCGCGCGCGTCATTCCCGTCATTGAATCGATTCACAAAAATTTTCCCGACGCGATAATTTCGATTGACACATCCAAAGCGGAAGTTGCCGAGGCGGGATTCAAAGCAGGCGCGAGTATTCTCAACGACGTGTGGGCGCTTCGTGCCGACCCTCGGCTTGCTTCAGTTGCGGCGGCTTTTCGCGTGCCAGTGATCCTCATGCACAATCGCAGCAATCCCGCCAGTGTCGAAGTCCGTGAGCGGCTTGGTAATGCGTACATTGGCTCTGAGTATGAAAACTTGATCGAAGACGTGAAGCGCGAGCTACTCGTCAGCGTGGAGATCGCGAAAAAGGCTGGGGTGGAGGAAAGGCGTCTGATTGTGGACCCAGGCATCGGCTTCGGAAAGAAGCGTGAGCATAATCTGGAGTTGATCAACAGGCTGGATGAAATCCGCGCGTTAGGGTATCCCGTTTTGTTGGGAACATCCAGAAAATCATTTATCGGCTTCACGCTTGATCTTCCAGCGGATCAGCGAGTCGAAGGGACCGCCGCGACGGTGGCGGTTGGAATTACGCGCGGGGCAGACATCATCCGCGCGCATGATGTGAAAGAGATGGCGCGCGTGGCGAAGATGACGGATGCGATTGTGAGAAAAGGATAATTTGGCGTGGTTGAGAGAGAAAATAAATTGATCGGCGCGGCAAACTTTTTTCTGATCGCGGGTCTGCTGATCGGAATTTTTTATTGTGTTACGGTTCCGTACGGCGCGGGCTTCGATGAAGAGCGGCATCTCGTCCGCATTTATTACATGTCGGAGAACGAGTACCTGCCCGTTTTTTCAAACGTGAGTATTCATCAAGAGGTGTTTGAACTTTCGTATCAACGCAGGCTTGCGCAGTCGCCCGCGTTCGATCTGTTCAGCCGCGAAAATTTTTTGCGGAGGTTCGGCGACTCCGACGATCTTCGTTATGGACAAGGGACGCAGTCCATTTATTCGCCTGTTATTTTTTTCCCGCAGGCTTTGCTCGGCAGATACTTATGGTGGAAATTCGACTTCCCGATTCTGCCGACGATCATTCTTCTGCGAATCACGGGTTTGGCGATCTATGTCCTTGCGGGATATTTTGCCATCCGCGCAGTTCCGTTTGGAAAATGGGTGTTTGCTTTGCTTGCCCTTTCACCCAGCGCCATGTTTCAAGCGTCCACGTTGAACGGGGACGGATTCACGAACGGAATCAGTTTTGCCTTCATCGGTTTGATTCTCGGAATTTATCTGAACCAAAAGCAGGGAATTAAATCGTCATCTCTGTGGGCGTTGATTGTTCTTTCGTTGTTGTTGGGGTTCGCAAAGCCCGGCGCGATTATCTTGTTTCCGCTGTTGCTGCTTATCGTTCGGCATCCTTTCCCATCCAAGAAGTGGATTTTATTTTTAGGCGTTGCGTTGGCGGCATCCGCCGTATTCAATGTTGGGTGGTCGGTTTATGCAACCAATGTTTCAACGTATGGACAAGGCGGAGAGCAAAGCGTCCCGCGCCAGATGGGTTCGTTGTTGTCGGACCCGATGAGTTTCATCATGCCTCTCGCGCAGGGAATGGTCGCGACGTTTCCGTATCAGGTTCAAGGTTGGATCGCCGCGTATGGATATTGGGCGGGTAAAGTCCCCAGTCCTTTGTACATCATCTGGCTGATCGGTCTCATCGCCGCATTTTTTGCCGAGCCGGGACATGTGACGATCCCTCGCGGGGTTCGATTCTTTTTGATCGCGTTCTTCGTGTTTTGTTGTGTCGTAACCTACACCGTTGCCTTCGTTGGGAATTATGCCACCGGCGGAGTCCTCGCCCTCGCCAAGCATGGACGTTACTACATCCCATACGCGCCGATGTTTTTTCTCGGCATCTCCGGGCTGGTCACGGCGAACGAGGAAAAACGGCGGCTGGCGGAATATGTCGCTGTCGGTTCGATCCTGCTGACCGCTGTCTTTTATTCGATTGGAATTTACACAACCTATTACGCCTATTGCGGCTACGATGCTTATGTGGGAGGGACGTGTTCTCTGCCCACCTATAAGAATCTGGAAAAGGAAGACGCCCCGCAAGCGGAAATTTATAGCGGAGTCGAAGTCCGCCAGTCGTTTACCAATTTTTGCGGCAGGCTTCAAGCGGTGTCTGTGTTTATTAAATCTGTGCCTGACGATTCGGATGGGAAATTGTTGTTTACCGTATTTGACGAGAAGCAAAACATTGTCGCTGAACAGGGCATCCCTTTCCGAGAGATTGTGCCGGAAGATTACCTGACGATTCGGGCGGACCCTCCGCCTGATTCGCGCGGCGGGGAGTTTACGATTCAACTGACAACTGATTCCTCCGATTCGCAGGATATGGTCATTGCGCTTCTCACGCGCGGCGATTATTATCCCGGTGAATTAATTGTAGATGGAGCGGTGAAACAGCGAAGCGATCTGTTGATCCATTATGTATGCGCGGGTCCCTAAAGAAGAAGCATCCCGTTTTGGATAAGCCCGCGTGAAAATCCTTTGCCACGAATTTACACGGATTTTCACGGAAAGAGATTTAAAAAATCGTCTTTTCCGCGTGTTCCGTGGAATCCGTGTACAAAAAAACGGTGACAACGAATTAAGAAGCGCTCTCTTGGAGAAGAGGTAATGATGTTCAGCGATTACGGAAAAGAATTATTACGCAGAGGAATCATCGAAGCGAAAGCGGGACATAAAGAATCCGCGCTTCGCTATTTGGATCGCGCCGCCTACATGAGCCACGATCACGATGTCCTCGCCGAAACATGGTTCTGGATGAGTCAACTCATTGACGACAAAGCCGAGAAACGCAAAGCGTTGGAAAATTGTCTCGCGAATGACTTGCAACATGCGCGGGCGCGGCGCGCGCTGGCGATCCTCGACGGCAAACTCAAAGCGGACGAGATCGTTGACCCGAATCATCTTCCCCTCCCGCCTGAGGGATTGCGCGCGGCGGATGCCCAGCGATTCATGTGTCCCAAATGCGGCGGGCGGATGTCGTTTTCTCCCGACGGTGGATCGTTGACGTGCGAATACTGTTCGCGCAATCAAAAATTCACAGCACAACCCGGAACTGCGAACGAGAAAGATTTCATCATCGCCATGGCAACCGCGCGCGGACACGGCAAGCCGTTGAATCAACAAGTCTTCCACTGCGAAGGCTGCGGATGCGAGTTCATCCTGCCGCCCACGCAAATTTCAACAACATGCGTGTATTGCGATTCGCCGTATGTTGTCAATTGGGAATCGGAGGAAGGATTGCTCGCGCCCGACGGCGTCATCCCTCATGCGTTCGATCAACAACGCGCAATTAAATATTTGGTCGAATGGGTCGAGAAAAATAAAATCAAACCCGACGTAGGGGCGGGGTCCCCCCGTCCTTTGCCACGCGGCGTTTATCTCCCGTTGTGGACGTTTGATCTCGGCGGCGAGATCAAGTATGTGGGCGAAATGTATGAAAATGATAAGGGTATATTCGGTCAGCCAACACCTGAAATGCGGATGAAGCGCGTCTCCAATTCGTATCCCGTTCAGATCAACGATCTGCCCATCCCTGCCGCGCGAAAACTTTCGGGCGTGTTCCAGCAATTGATTCCCACCTTTGAGTTGAGAGCCGTCAAGCCATACGAAGCAGGCTATCTCGCGGACTGGCCCGCCGAAGTGTACGACATCCCCATGGCGGAAGCCTCGCTCGACGCCCGCGCGCAAGCGCTCGCCAAATACAAACGCGAACTGCCAGCGCTCGTCAACCAAGTAAACATTACCTCAACCTCCTCGGCGGGCATGGTCGTCGAATCCTTCCGCCTCACCCTGCTCCCCGTGTGGATGACCGAACTTCCCTTCGGCGGGCGCAAGCATTTGGTGTTGATCAACGGGATGAATGGAGAGGTGAAAAGTGATCTGCCTGGAAAAGAGTCGGGCGGGCTAATGGAATGGCTGGGGGATTTGTTGGAAGATTGACGTATAATATTCCAAATGAAACAGGAAGTCGTCATGCAACTCTTGAAGCAGAAGAACGCCGAAATGGAAATAAAATTCGGCGTCAAATCCTTGTTGCTGTTTGGCTCTGTAGCGCGAAACGAATCTACAACCGCCAGTGACGTGGATTTACTCGTCGAGTTCAACCGCCCTGTGGGTTATTTCGGCTTGTTTGCCTTGCAAGATTATCTTGAGGAACTACTCGGCTGTCCCGTTGATTTAGGTACACCCGACAGTTTGAAACCCTACATTCGCGAGCGCGTGATGGGGGAATTGATCCATGTCGCCTAGAGGTTGGCAGGACCGTATTCGCGATATTCTCAGCGCGATTGCCGAAATCCAGAAATTTACGGCGGGCATGGATTTTGAATCCTTCAAGGAAGACGATAAATCTATTCGCGCAGTTGAAATGAATTTCATCATCATTGGCGAAGCGGCAAATCAAATCCCTGAAGAGGTGGAAGAAGCGCACACCTCCATCCCATGGAGTTTGATGCGCGCCATGCGGAATCGCATCGTCCACGTCTATTTCAAAGTGGATGAGAAAGTCATGTGGGATACAGTCCAAAACGACTTGCCACCTTTGATCCCCGATTTAGAAAAGTTGCTTTGATGGAATGGCTGGGAGATTTGATCGAGGGATAAGCTTTACTACTGACCTGCTTAGAAACAAAAACTCCGAGAAATTCTCTCGGAGTTTTTCATTTCATCTAACCTACTGCAAGAGGCAATGGCTTATTTAAGCGGTCGAACCCATCCATAATTGCCGCCAGCGCGTCGTTTGCATTTTGCAAAGCATCCTGCACATCTTCGCCTTCGGTAATCAACTCGGGTAACAAAGGACAGGTAACGACATACCCGCCTTCGGGTTGCGGCTCCAAGACAAGGGGCAATTTATAGATTTGACTCATCTGTTCCTCGATTTCATTTCAATCAATGCGTAGCATCGTCACAGTCCATTTTACCCTCAATTCCACTTTCCACTTTCTTTCATCATTTCGGCTTCGCTCAATGCAAGCCTTCCTCCTTCATCCTTCCTCCTTTACAATTCCCCCATGCCCTCCACCCTCCCCATCCTGCGCGCGCGGCGGGAGCGTAGACTCGCTAAACAGCAAGCAAACGAGTCGCGCAGGCGCAATACTTTCCTCAGCGCGGGGATGATCCTTTCATTGCTGATTGCTGCGCTCATCATTATCACTGCGTTTGCGTATGTGAATCTCACGCGCGATTTGCCCTCGATACAAACTCTCCCAATCCTCCTCAATCCTCCAAGCGGATTGCTTCTTCAACCCACAAAAATTTATGATCGAACAGGTAAAACAGTTTTATTTACCTTCGCGCCCGATGAATCATCGCGCCGCTACATCCCTCTTAGCGATACAAACCCTCAACATCTGCCGCAATCCCTCGCGGATGCAATCATCGCCACCTCCGACCCAAACTTCTACGATCACGCGGGCTACAACCTTGCCTCAATTACCAATTACGAATTACACGACACCCTCGCGCAAAAACTCGTTTCCGAATTACTGCTCTTCAACGAACCGCCCTCCCTCCGCCGCGCGCTGCGTGAACGCATCCTCGCCGCGCAGATCACGTCGCAATTTGGGCGCGCGCAGATCCTCGAGTGGTATCTCAACTCGGCGCACTTCGGTCGCTATGCCTTCGGCGCCGAAAGCGCGGCGCAATTGTATTTCGGAAAATCTGCGACTCAACTTTCAACCGCCGAGTCCGCCATCCTCGCGGCGGTGAGCGACTCGCCGAGTCTGAATCCGCACGACGCGCCGCAGATCGCCATCGAACGCGGGCACGAAACGATTCGGAAGATGTCGGCTCTTGGATTTTTATCCGATGAAGCGACCGCCAACGCGCTCGGAGAATCTCCCCTCTTTCAGACTCCGCTTCTTTCCCAGCCTGAGCCTGCCGCGGCTTTCGTCAACCTGCTCCTCGCCCAATTGGATTCGCAATTCCCGCGCGCGCGAATCGAACGCGGCGGACTGACGATCATCTCAACGCTCGACTTCGATGTGCAACAGCAAGCCTCATGCGTATCTGCGTTTTACGCGGCGAGGCTTGCGGGTCTGCCTGACCCATCCATCCAATGTGACTCGTTGCGATTCTTGTCTGCGCTACCGCCATCCATTGTGATTCCTGATTCATCTGCCAGCGCGATCATCACTGACCCAACAACGGGACAAATCCTCGCGGTGGTCGGAGAAACGTTTGAAGGGCGAGAAACGCCTCTGGTCGGCGCGCACAAGCCCGGGTCCGCGTTGGATGCGTTTGTCTATTTGACGGGATTCACCAGAGGCTTGAGTCCCGCCTCGTTGATCTGGGATATTCCGGGGAAGACGGAAATCCAAAATTTTGACGGCGCGTATCACGGACCGATCCGTTTGCGAACGGCGTTGGTGAACGATTATCCCGCGCCCGCCGCACAGGTGTTATCGCAGATGGGAATCGAAAATGTGGACAACATCATGTCGTCGTTTGGATTGACGCGCAATGTTGATCTATCGTTGGCGGACGCGGCGAGCGCGTATGGCGTGTTCGCGGAACAAGGCGTGCATTTTGGGCAAAGTATCAATGATGAATTTACGTCAGTGACGATTTTGAAAGTGGAGGGCAATGATGACAGCGTGTGGCTCGATTGGACGACGCCGCAAGCGAAGCCCGTCGTCACGCCCGCGCTCGCGTATTTGATGAATCATTCGTTGAGCGATTCAAGCGCGCGCGCAGATAATTCAAGCGCGTTCAATGTGGGCAGACCCGCCGCCGTGATGTTGGGTCAAACCGACGATGCGCTCGATGCGTGGACGATCGGTTATTCACCCTCGCGCGTTGTTGCGGTTTGGGTTGGTTCGCGTTCTTCCCCCTTTCAGGGGGGACAGAGGGGGGTCGCGCCTGTGTTATGGAACGCGTTGATGCAAATCGCGTCGCAAAATTTGCCAGCGGAAGATTGGTCATTGCCTGCGGGTGTTTCCGTGATCAACGTGTGCGACCCATCGGGGATGTTGCCGACGACGGATTGCCCGAATGTGGTGAATGAAGTTTTCTTGCAAGGCAATGAACCTGTGCAAGCCGACAACATGTATCGCAAGTATGCGATCAACCGCGAGACGGGTTTGCTCGCGACTGTGTTTACCTTGCCGCAATTAATTGAAGAGCGCGTCTATCTCGTCGTGCCATCCGATGCGCGCGCGTGGGCAGAGAGCGCGGGGGTGGCGATTCCGCCTTCATCGTATGATGTCATTCAAGCGCCGCCGACAAACCCCGATGTGAACATTACTTTCCCTGAATTGTTTGCGGAGGTGGGCGGCGCGGTGCAAGTCAACGGCACGGCGGCTGGCGCGGATTTTGCATCGTATCGCGTGTTGATTGGGCAGGGGCTGAATCCGCAAGAGTGGATTCAGATCGGCGAAGGGGACGCGCCTGTGACCAATGGTCTACTCGCCGAGTGGAACACGGAAGGCTTGAGCGGGTTGTATGCGATACAGTTGCAGGTTGTGAGAACGGATCAGCGTGTGGATAGCGCGGTGGCGCAGGTGACGGTGAAATAACTTTCCATGTCACCCTGAGCGATAGCGAAGGGTCTCTTACATCATGACGGAGATTCTTCGCTATCGCTCAGAATGACAAACCAAAGGAGTTGACATGAATAACAGTTCTTTGCTTACGGTCGGAATCATCGGTTGTGTTTTTGTGATTTTGAATGTGATCTTTCTTGCCATTATCATTTTCACGCAGCGCAAGATGGCGGCGGTGCAGGGATGGTCTTCCGCGATGGGAACGGTGCTGGCATCCTATTTGGAGCGCAGGAGTTCAAGCGACGGTTCGACGAATTATCCTGTTGTCCAATATTCGTATCAGGTTGGCGGACAGATGTATCAGGGAGCGAAGATCGCGCCGGGCATGGAAGTGGGCGGAACGGGCGCGGGGAAAGTTGTGAATCGTTATCCGCAAGGCGCGCAGGTGATGGTGTTCTACGACCCGAACAATCCATCCGATGCCGTGCTGGAGAAAAAGGCGCCCGCGCAGTGGCTGATGTGGCTGTTACTCGTTATTTTCGATGTGATGTTGTGTGGGATGGCGGTTGCTTTTGGGTTTGCGTTTTAGTCGCGTTCATCCAGCAGTTGAACTGCTGGATGAACTATTAACCCCTCGTTCTCTTCGTCGTTCGAGCAGCCGCTGAATGCGATGATGCTTTTCGCGCGAAAGCGGAAATAGCCACGCGAGGAGGATCGTCCCTGAAAGCATGATCGCGCCAAACGGCGAAACCAGCAAGCGGATCATGTGCAGCGCTGAGTCGCTTTGTGTGAATTGAAGCGCGCCTTCGGGCGGGGGAACATAGCCCGACCAGCCCAACGCCTGCAGCGTGAGGAAGATCATCAACGCGCCGGTCAACTTGCGGATCAGCGCGCGG
>Ga0073902_10000530_pt1 | contig 22644 bp, 24 predicted proteins | sample KloWWTmeKNB19Kit_FD_66667 | JGI IMG/M metagenome (GOLD analysis project Ga0073902, IMG submission 66667) | Active sludge microbial communities from Klosterneuburg, Austria, studying microevolution and ecology of nitrifiers - Klosterneuburg... | ecosystem: Engineered > WWTP > Aerobic digester >...
TGCGAAGGGTTTTCAGCTCAATCTGCACACAGGGCACGCCATTGATGAGGATGAGCACATCGTACCGGTGATGGCTGTAATCTGTGTTTATGCGGAGCTGGTTCACAACCTCAAAGGTATTTTTGCACCAGTCCTTGATGTTGACAAGGGTGTAGTTCAGCGGTGTGCCGTCGTCGCGGGTGAAGGCGTTGCGCTCGCGCAGAGTACGGGCGGCGGTGAACACATCGGGGGTGACAATTTCTTCCAGCAGGCGGGTAAACTCGTCATCCGTGAGGCGGACGCGGTTCAGGGCTTCGAACTTTTCGCGGAAGTTCTGCTCAAGTGTCGCGCGGTCTCGGATGTCGGGGCGGTATTCGTATTTGAGGCTTTGGAGCTTGCCGATGAAGCCGTATTCGATGTGGTCTTCCCGGACGCCGGAACTTCTGTCGCCAGATGGCTTGCTGTAGGTGATGTATGAATCAGACATGATTAGCCAGCAGACAATGTCATTGGACATATGGGCGACCAAGTCCGACCACCGCCATTGTTGCGCAGCTTGTCAGCGGTCAGCCATAATTTGGCCTCAACGCCGAAGTTGGCAGAGGATTTGGCGGCTGGGCCGGCCGGGCCTTTGGCGTTTTGTTTAGGCATGGTTTGCATTCAAAACCTGCGGGCGCATGAATGCCACGCGCAGATTATTGAACTCGGCAAATTATAAGTCAGTCATGCAAACTCGCTTGTCTGTCATCAGAGCAGTTCATGGCCGAAAAGCAGATGATGGAGAAGCGGAAGGGGGAGGCCGCGCAGTGAGCCAAATCAAATGTGGCAAATAAAAAAGCATGGGCAAAATCGCCCATGCTTTTTTGTTTGGAGCAGGCTTATTTCTTCTCCACGGTCTCCACCGGGCCAGTGTTGGCTTTGTCTACGATGATGAGCGAGATGGGGCGCATCGTGTAGGTCATCTTCTCGCCGGTTTTGATCTTGTATGCAAATACAATTTTGCCGCTCGCGTCTTTGGAGAGGCTCACGGGGGTGATTTCGGTGTTTACATCGGTCACATCGCCAACCACGCCAATGACATATTGTTTGGAAAAATCAATGGCGGTGGGTTTGCTGGCTTGGGTCGCGCCCATGCCAAACATGGCGTCAAAGTCCGCTTGATTCTCGATTTTTACATTGGTCAGCCAGCCCGGCTTGACATTGTTGTTTACAAAATAGTTCTTTGCCTCTGTGTATGGCACGCTTGCCACATTTGATGCGGATGACGAAGCAGCGGGCGTGCTGGCAGCCCCGCAGGCAGATAGGATCGTCAGGCTTGTGAGCGCAAAAGATGCAAACACAACTATTTTAGGTGAATGGGTGATTTTGTAAAATGCCGACATAGTTAAGTTTTCCTTAGAAACAAGAACGTTTTGATACATAGACGCCTGGATTGCCAGAAAGTTCCGCAAAGAACGCGCCCATGAGAATCACTTGTAGAATGCGAAATTAGAAATGCAAGCGTGCAAATTTGCATAAACAAAGGACAAAACCCATATGCAAGCCAGTCACCACGACGCGCAACTGGATTTTAGCCGTGACATGAATTACGGTGATTATCTCTCACTGGAGAAAATTCTTTCTGCCCAACACCCGCTGACACACGAACACGATGAAATGCTGTTTGTCATTCAGCATCAAACCAGCGAGTTGTGGATGCGGCTGATGCTTCACGAATTAAGCGCCGCGCGGCGGAAAATTCAACAAGATCATTTGCCGCCTGCCTTCAAGATGATGGCGCGGGTGAGCCGGATCATGGATCAGCTTGTGCATGCGTGGGATGTGCTGGCCACCATGACCCCCAGCGAGTATTCGGCTTTTCGCGCGTATCTGGGGCATTCATCCGGTTTTCAATCGCACCAATACCGCGCCATTGAATTTTTTTGCGGCAACAAAAAAGAGGTGATGCTAAAGCCGCACGAGCACAAGCCGGAGATTCACGCGCAACTTGCGGCAGAGCTGCACACGCCTTCAATTTACGATGAGACGCTCAGGCTGCTGGCCAAACGCGGTTTCCAGATCAATCCCCAAAAGTTGGAGCGCGATTGGTCCAAGCCATACGAGTTTGATGAATCTGTGCAAAGCGCGTGGCTACAGGTTTACAAATCGCCCGCGGAACATTGGGAGTTGTATGAGCTGGCCGAGAAACTGGTTGACCTTGAGGATTCGTTCCGGCACTGGCGCTTCCGGCACCTCACCACCGTTGAGCGGGTGATTGGTTTTAAGCGCGGCACGGGCGGCACAGATGGCGTGAACTACTTGAAAAAAATGCTGGATGTGGTTCTGTTCCCAGAGCTTTGGCGCGTGCGCACCAGCATGTAAAGGCTGCCGCCAAAAATTGAGGAGATCGGGCCCGGCGCGGTGCGCAGCGGCCAGTTCTCGTGGTTGGCACTTGAAATTGCAAAGGGATTACAATTAAGCCCTGATTTTTGCTTATAGTTGCATGAGATTAGACTGTGTAAGGAATTAAACATCAATGTCAGATACACCAGTCCCACCACCTGGCAAATTGCCGCCGAAACCCGGCTCATTGCCACCATCATCTGCGCCAAAGCCTGCCGGGCCGCCGCCATCGGGCACGCCCGCTTCTGCAGAGCAACCCGCGGCTGGCGCGTTGCCGCCAAAGCCCGCCGGGCCTCCCGCATCTGGCGCATTGCCGCCAAAACCTGCTGGCCCGCCTGTGCCCGCATCTAAACCAGCCGGCCCGCCCAGCAGCGCCGCTGCGCCTGCGCCCGCCGCAAAACCAGTCGCCGCGCCAGTTAGCGCGCCTGCCGCAGCCCCATCAAACGACAAGCCGGGCCTGCCGCCCGCTACCAAGCCGGTTGGGCCATCGCTCACGCCGGGCGTGAACATTCAAGGTGCAAACAAGGCAGAATTGCCAACGCCTGCCGCCGCTGGCAGCGTCTCGCGCCGCGAATTTCTTAACTATGTCTGGGGCGCTTCGATGGCGCTGTTTATGGCTCAGTTGGGCGGCGTGTCGTTCTTCTTCGCCTTCCCGCGTTTCCGCAAGGGTGAGCAGGGCGGCAAGTTTGACAAAGCCCCCACCGATTTCCCGGCGGTTGGCGAGCGGCCAAACGCCGATGGCGTGGGCAAATTCTGGATGATTCGCACGCCGGATGGCGCGTATGTGCATTACCGCGTGTGCACACACTTGGGCTGTATTTTTGCCTACGATGACACCGCGCAGCGTTTTGCCTGCCCGTGTCACGGGTCACAGTTCCAGCGAAATGGCGATTGGGTTGCTGGCCCTGCCCCGCGTGGTCTGGATCGCTTCCCCGCCAAGGTATACGATGCCGCCGGGAAAGTGCTGGTGGATGCGCCGGATGGCGGCCCCTTCCAGATTCCAGATACCGCGGCCCGCATTGAAGTTGACACCGCCAAAAAACTTTTGGGCAAGTCTCACCTGGTCTAAATTTAGGAGGAACAAAGAGAATGGCATTTGTTGGCAAACGTCTTGTAGACCAGGTCCGCAAGACAGGCGTAAAAGCCACCATTGCGCAGCGTCTGGATGACGGCTTCACGCGCTTTACCACGGGCATCTCGTGGAATGACGTGCGCGGCATCCTGCGCGGCGACCCACCCCCAAAGCCCAACTCGCGTGTGTATCCGCACACCGAGAGCTTCTGGTTTCACATTCGCCCCACGTTTTATCATGAGGCGACCACGTCGTTGTATCCCACCTTTCGGCTGGGGTTGCTTTCGGCGTTGTTCTTCGTTTTGGAGACAATCACCGGCCTGTATCTGATGGTTTTTTATACGCCCTCGCCAGAGCGGTCGTATCAGAACATGCTGGATATTTTGACAAACGTGCCGTTTGGCTCGTTTGTGCGCGACCTGCACCGCCTGGGCGCGGAAGTCATGGTGGTGGTGGTGGTGCTGCACATGTTACGTACCTTCATCACCGGATCGTATAAAAAGCCGCGCCAATTTGTGTGGTTCACCGGCGTGGTGCTGCTGGTGATTACGCTCTTCCTCTCGTTCTCTGGCTATTTGCTGCCATGGGATCAGCTGGCTTACTGGGCGGTGACCATCGGCACATCCATGGCCGATGCCGCGCCGGTGGTTGGCCCCAGCGTGAACCTGTTGCTGCGCGGCGCGCCAGATATTGGCGCCAGCGGCCTTTTGCGCTTCTACCTTTTCCATGTCATTTTGTTCCCGCTGATTGGGTTCATTTTTGTAGGGGTGCACTACTACAAAGTGGTTCGGTATGGCCTCAGCCTGCCGCCCCATCTGGAAAAGCCCGGCGAGGATAGCGCCCGCAAAGTGCCGCCGGAAAAGCGCGTGAACTTTTTGCCAGATATTGCCACGAACGAGTTGATTTACATCGCCATTGCGGTGGCCATCCTTGCAATTGCCGCCACCACCAATTACAACGCCCCGCTGGAGACGCACAGCAACCCGCTGGTTACGCCAAACCACACGGTGGCGCCGTGGTATTTCTACTGGCTGCAAGGCCTGTTGAAGATTCCAAACGTCATCCCCGGCATTGGCTCGCTTGACCCATTCTTCGCCAACCTTGGCCTCACGCCAAAGGTGTTCTGGGGCGTGGTGATGGGGCCACTGGTGTTTGTGTTGCTGTTCGCCATCCCATATATTGACCCGAACCCCAGCCGCCGCTATTCTGACCGCAAAGTGATGCTGGGCATGGGCGCGATCTTTATGGTTGGGATTTTGTATCTGTCTGGCGCGGGCATCCCCACCGGTGTTCCAGTCACGCACTTCGGCTTTGTGGGCGGCTCGCCCGCCAGCGAACTGGCGCAGGAGTTTATGCCCGATGAAGGCGAGAGCGAAATAGTGGCGCTGCCTTTTGAGGAGATGGTGGTGGGTGATCATGAAGCCCGCCCAGATGCCAACGTGGCCAATGCCCCGCATCTCACCGCGTTGTTGCGCGAAATTGGGAATGACATGGAGCATCGCAAGACAGTGAAAGACCCCAACGGGCTTTTGCTCTCGCCCGAGGCAACCGCGTTCATCAGAATTGCGCAGGTTCAGCCGGAAGTAAAACGGGTGACGATTGAAGTGAATTACACCGATGAAAAGGGCGCGGCGCAGAAATACACCAAAGACAAGTTTGTGCACCGCGATGCCGATCACGAGTAAAGCCAGGAGACGATGATGAAACTCATTGAAAAAATTGTTTATTTCAAGCCCAGCTTTACTCTGCGCATTATTGCCGGCCTGATTGCGTTTGCGCTGATTATGGCCGCGTGTTTGCTGGCGGGCGTCATAGATGCATCGTCCAACGGGCTTGCCAAACGCGATGAAGCCTGGGCGGCGCGCGGAATTGAGCAGGGCGCAAAAGTGTATTACACCTACTGCGCGGGTTGCCATGGCGCAGATGGGCGCGGAATTGACGGCAAAGGCCCGGCTGTTTCCAGCCAGACCTTTTTGGGCAAAGTGGATGAAAACGGCGTGCAGGTCACGGCCAGTGAACGGATGAAGGACCTGAAGTGGCAAGGCTCTGTGCAGCAATACATTGAAGCCGTCACCGCATCGGGCATTCCGCCCAGCGGCGCGTTTGATGAAATTCACGCGCAGTGGAGCAACCGTTATGGCGGCCCGCTGCGCGATGACGAAATCAAGAACGTGGCGACCTTCATCATGAACTGGGCCAAGGCGCCCATCACCGATGGCACGATCATCAACGCGCCAAAGCCGGGCGCAGGCGCGGCGCCAAAAGCCACGGCTGTTCCGCTCACGGCGGCGCAAGAAGCGGGCAAGCAGGTGTATCTCAAGGCTGGCTGCACAGCCTGCCATTCAATCAAGGGTTTGGCCGGCGGCGGCGCCATCGGCCCCAACCTGACCAACGTGGCAACCAACGCCGAGGCGCACCTGAAAGACCCAACGTATAAGGGCGCGGCCAAGACAGCGACGGAGTACATCCATGAATCGGTGGTGGATCCGGCCAAATACGTTGTGCCGCAGTGTCCATCCGGCCCATGTTTGGCGGGCGTGATGCCAGCTACGTTTGGCACATCGCTCAAACCAGATGAAATCACCCAACTGGTGGATTATCTGATGACGTTGAAGTAAAACATTTGGAATTCTGAATGACGAATTCTGAATTCTGAAAAAAGCTCTGAGGGTTGCAAAACTCTCGGAGCTTTTTTAATTTGGTATTTGGCAGTCAACATTTTTTATTCTTTCCATGACGAACGAAAAAGCCACCACCCGCGCCACCATCGCCCTCATGCTCACCCAAAGTTCCGCTTCGGCGGGGTTTCTCAGCATGACCTCCGTAAATGCGGTGCTCATGGCCCGGCTCAGCGGGATGGACTCGCTGGCGGGTGTGCCGCAAACGCTCATCCTCATTGGCGCGGCCATCTCTGCATATTTTGTTGGGCGGATGGTGGCCAGGGCGGGCCGCAAGCCCTTGCTCATGATGGGCAGTTTGTTGGGCGTGGCGGGCGCGCTGGTTGCGGGGGCGGGTGTGATTGGCACAACGTTGCTGCTCTTTTTGCCCGGCCTGCTGATGATTGGCATGGCCCGCGGGGCGATGGATCAAGGGCGGTATGCCGCGGCGGCCATCAACCCGCCCAACAACCGCGCCCGCGCCATCAGCCTGGTGGTGTGGGGCGGCACCATTGGCGCGGTGCTTGGCCCGCTGCTGGTGGATCCATCGGGTCAGGTTGCGACCTCGCTGGGGCTTTCGCCATTTGCGGGGCCGCCATTTGTGACCGCGATTTTGTTGGGTGTGGCGGGCATCCTCATTTTTGTGTTGCTGCGCGGTGTGGATTTTCGCGTCCTTTCGCGCCAAATTGATGAGAAATATGGCAACCCCGCCGCGGCCTCATCGGCCAAAGTTGACAAAACGCACACTGGCTTGAAGGCGCCGGTGTTTACCGTGCCTGCCGCCCGCGCCGCCATGATTACGATGGCCTGCGCTCAGGCGGCCATGTCGTTGATGATGACGATCATCAGTTTGTATATGATCAAAAACGGCCACACACCCGGCGATGTCGGCTCGGTCATCACCGCACATGTGCTGGGCATGTATGCGCTCTCGCCGCTGGTGGGCAATCTGGCAGATCGCATTGGGCGCAGAAACACATCTGTGATTGGCATTTTTGTGCTGGCCGCGGCGTGTGTGCTCACGCCGGTCTTTTTGCCCACGCCGTGGATCATGTTTTGCGAATTTTTGGTGGGGTTTGGATGGAGCTTGTGTTACATTAGCAGCGGTGCCATGCTGACCAACGCGCTTACGCACGAGCAGCGGGCGCAATCGCAGGGCACCAGCGATGTGTTCGTCAATGTGGCATCGGCATTTGGCAGTTTAAGCAGCGGGTTTTTGCTCAACTCGTTTAATTTTTGGATTGTGGCGTTTTTTGGCTTGTGCGTTTCACTGGCCCCGCTGCTGGCCATGCTTGCCGACAGGCGCGGCGGCGAGCGCGAAATAACCCCCCAGATGTGAGCGCGAATGTAAACGAAAACAAAAAAATCGCGGATGGCGCAAAACCATCCGCGATTTTTTTGTGGAGCGGGGAGACAGGGATTCGAACCCTGGGTCCACTTTTTAGGCGGACAACCGCTTAGCAGGCGGCTCCGTTCGTCCACTCCGGCATCTCCCCGGATGTTCTGCCAGCGCTAACCTCTGGCAGCGGAAAGGGTGAGATTCGAACTCACGGTGACCCATACGAGCCACAACGGTTTTCAAGACCGCCGCATTAAACCGCTCTGCCACCTTTCCAGGAAAGTCTATTTTACCATTTGCGGCGCGCGCCCCTTTTTGTGGATGGGTTTTCCGCCAGCGTTTTTTTTTAACATGGATAAACGGGATGAAAGATTTTATTTATCCTGTGCATCCCGTTTATCTATGTTAAAAAACAGGCTATGTTTTTTGGCGTTGCTGCAAAATGAGCGAGCTGACCACGATGATGATGGAGAACAGCAGCAACATGGTGGATGCGGCGTTGATTTCTGGCGAGACGGCGCGCTTGAGCTGCGGCCACACATACACCGGCAATGTCTCGCCGCCCACGCCTTTGACAAAGTTGGAGATGATGAAGTCATCCATGGAGAGCGTGAACGCCAGCAAGCCGCCGCTGATGATGCCGGGCATGATCATGGGCAGGGTGATGCGGAAGAATGTTTGCAGCTCGTTCGCGCCCAAATCCATCGCCGCCTCTTCCACCGACCGGTCAAAATCGGCCAGACGGGCGCGCACGGTCATATACACAAACGGCGTGGTGAATGAAACGTGGGCGATGATGAGCGTGCCCAGCCCGCGCTCCATCTGAATGGTGGCGAAGAACAGCAAAAGCGAAACACCGGCCACAATTTCTGGAATGATGACGGGCATGTAAAGCAGGCCGTCCCAAACGGGTTTGGATTTGAACTGGTAGCGCTCCATCGCCATCGCCAGCAGGGTGCCCAGCACCACCGAGACGAGGGTGGCGGAGATGGCGATGACAAGGCTGTTGCCCAGCGCCTCAATCAGCGCCTCGTTTTTGAACATGGCCGCATACCAGTCCAGCGTGAAGCCAGTCCACACCGAGCCGGTTTTGGCCTTGTTGAACGAAAAGAAGATCAGCACAAAGATGGGCACATACAAAAACGCAAAGGTGAGGAAAGCGATGAGCGCCAGCGCAAACCCGCTCATTTTGCGGCGTTGTTTGATTTGCGCGGGGCGTGGTTTCTCTTTCGCCTCGCCCATCAGGATGACATCTGTGTTTGCCATTGTTTTGTTCTTATGGGTTAATGTGTTTCAAAAGACGGGAGACGGACGCCAACTGCCGTCATCGGTCTTCCGTCTCCCGTCTTTAGAGTGTTGTTCTTTCGCCGCGACCCACGCGGAAGTACACCAGCGCAAAAGCTGTGACGATGATCATGAGCAAAAGCGACATGGCGGAGCCGAAGGTCCAGTTTTGCGCCTGCTCAAACTGCCCGGCGATGACGCGCCCAATCATGGTGGCCTTGCCGCCGCCCATCAAATCGGCGGTCACGTAAGAGCCGATGGCCGGAACAAAGGTGAGGATGCTCCCGGCCAGCACACCCGGGGCGGTCAGCGGCAACATCACCTTGCGGAAGGCGCTGCCAGCGTTCGCGCCCAGGTCATTGGCGGCCTCGATCATGGTCCAGTCAAATTTCTCCAGCGAGGTGTAAATGGGCAAAATCATAAATGGCAGGTTGCCATACACCAGACCAATCATCACCGCCTCTGGCGTGTTCAACATTTGCAGCGGCTCCTGAATCAGCCCAAAACTCATCAACACGGTGTTGATTGGGCCGCTGGAGCGCATGAGAAATTGCAGGGCGTAGGTGCGCACCAAAAAGTTTGTCCAAAACGGGATCATCACCAGAAACATGGCCGCCGTGCGCCACTTTTTGGGCAGCCGGGCCATCCACAACGAGAGCGGATAGGCGATGAGCAGCGAGATGATGGTGGACAACAGCGCAATCCACACCGATTCCGCAAAGATATTCAAATAGAGCGGGTCAAAGCTTTGGGCATAGCCATCCAGCGTGAATTGGCCGGTGTTGCCATCCACAAAACTGATCACGCCGATGAGCAAAAGTGGGATGAAGAAAAACAAAACCATCCAGAACCCACCGGGGAACATCAGGGTGAAGATCTGGGCGGTCTTGCTTTCGCGTATTTTTTGGATCATGGATGTAGGTCAGCGCCCGGAGCGATTCAATCGCTCCGGGCGCTTAATAACTCAATTCACCAGCACAAGCGCATTATCTGGCGGGAAACCCAGCCAGGCCTTCTCTCCGGCGCGGTAATAAAAGTTGGGGTCCAGCGTGCTGAAGTTGTTTTCATCCCACACGTCAATGTGTTGTTTGCCAAGGTTAATCAGCACCCGCGTATCCGAGCCAACATACGCCACGGTCGAGATCAGCACGGGGTAGGTGTTTGGCTTGCTGGTATCGGCCTTGCCCTCGTCGTAGAGCTGAATTTTCTCTGGTCGAACAGAAAGAACCGCGTCCATGCCGGGGGTGATGGATGCGCCAGTGCCCTTGCGGCCAATAAATGGGCGATCTTCAACCAACACGGTGGCGTAATCGCCGTTTACCGCGCTGACCTTGCCCTGCAAGAAGTTGGTCTCGCCAATAAAATCGGCCACAAACTGGCAGTTTGGCCGCTCGTAAATTTCGATGGGTGTGCCGATTTGCAGCGCCTTGCCCTTGCTCATCACGCAGATGCGGTCGCTCATGGTCAGCGCTTCTTCCTGGTCGTGGGTCACGTAAATAAAAGTGATGCCCACCTCGCGCTGCATGGTCTTTAGCTCAATCTGCATCTCTTTGCGCAGCTTCAAATCCAGCGCGCCCAAAGGCTCATCCAGCAAAAGCACTTGCGGCTTGTTTACGAGGGCGCGCGCCAGCGCCACACGCTGCTGTTGCCCGCCAGACATTTGCTTGGGGTAGCGCTTCGCCATTTGCGGCAGCCGCACCAGCTCCAGCGCGTCGGCCACGCGCTTTTTAATCTCTTCTTTGGAGATGTGTTTCATCTCAAGGCCAAAACCCACGTTGTCCTCAACGGTCATGTGCGGGAAGAGCGCATACGATTGAAAAACCGTGTTCACATTTCGCCGAAACGAGGGCGTGCCCACCATATCCGAGCCGTGCAACAAAATTTGGCCGGATGTGGGCTGCTCAAACCCCGCGATCATGCGCAGGGTGGTTGTTTTTCCGCAGCCGGATGGCCCCAGCATTGAGAAAAATTCCTTGTTTTTGATGGCCATTGAGACGTGGTCAACCGCCGCCACATCCCCGAACATTTTTACAACATCATTTAATTCAACTGCGTTATCGTTGGGCATAGGGGCGGATTATAGGCCCAATGAAAAAAAAGACAACGCGAAAACCCTTGCGCTATAGCCAATATCGGATAAGATTAACGACCAAAGAAGGAAAAAGTCATTCGTAAGCCGTGTACACTGACTGAGATTTTTACAAAGGAGTTTCATGTATCAAAGCATTACTGTTATTGGAAGGTTGGGGCGCGACCCCGAAATGCGTTATCTGCCAAATGGCGATCCTGTCACGTCGTTTAGCATTGCCACCGACCGCGCCTACAAAGGCAAAGACGGCCAACTGGTGAAAGAAACCACCTGGTTCCGCGTGAGCGTGTTTGGCAAAAGCGCAGAAAGCACAAACCAATTTTTGAGCAAAGGAAAGTTGGTTTTGGTGGAGGGCCGCCTGCGGGTAGACCCCAAGACCGGCGGGCCGCAGACCTTTACCCGCCAAGATGGCACAGTTGGAGCCAGCTTCGAAATCACGGCCAACGCCGTGCGCTTCCTCAGCCCCAAGGATGAGGGCGGCGCTCCACCATCGGCAGATGACGGCGGAATGGATGGCGGAGCAGACATTCCGTTCTAGTAAAAATAGCGCTCGGAGCGTTTACCCAACGTGTTGGGATCGCTCCGGGCGCTCAATTTAATCATGTCTCAACCCAACGCGCCCCAACCCCAAAACCAGCAGCAACTGCAAATTGACCTGCCGCCTACGCTGGAGGCGGCGTATGCCAATTTTGCGCTCATTCAGCATTCGCCATCAGAATTCATCATAGATTTTGCGCGTATTTTGCCGGGTATGCCCGCCGCCAAAGTGGGCGCGCGCGTGGTGATGACGCCCATGCACACCAAACTTCTTTTGCGCGCCTTGCAGGAAAATATTGAGAAATTTGAAAAACAGTTTGGCGATATTTACGTGCCCCAGGCTGGTGATCAACTGGCAAGCTCGCTGTTCCGTGGGTGACGTGGAAATTAAAAATTAGAAATTAAAAATTGAAGGCTTGAGAAAGCTCTTGTTTTTATCCTTAATTTCTAACTTTTAGTTTTTAATTTCTAGCTTTTAATTTTCTTCGCCTCTTTCCACAAATTCAGCAGCGCGACATCGTCCATCTCCTTCATCTTCCAATCGCGTTCGCGGGCAATGCGCTCCATCGCATGAAAGCGGCGCACAAATTTGTTGTTGGCCTCGCGCAATGCGGATTCGGCATCCACATCCCACGCCATCGCCAGGTCGGCCACCATGAACAGCAAATCGCCCACTTCCTCCGCGCGATTTTGCGCGTCGGGCGCGGTCAAAACCTCGTTCAACTCTTCGTGCACTTTGTCTAGCCGCTGCTGAAGATTGCCCCACTTGAACCCGCCCCGTTCTGCGCGAGAGGCCAGCTTTTGCGTGCGGGCCAGCGCGGGCAAACTGCGCGGCACGCCATCCAGCGCGCTCTCGCGCTTGGGTTTGCCGTGCGTTTTCTCTTCGTTCTTTTTGATGGCGTCCCAATTGCGCAAAACCTCGCCTGTGTCTTTCACTTTTAGCTCGCCAAATACATGCGGATGCCGCCGCTTGAGCTTGGCGTCAATCTCGCCAATCACATCGGTCATGCGGAACTCCTCGGCCTCGGTTGCCATCTGCACCTGAAAGAGCACATTAAAAAGCAAATCGCCCAGCTCTTCTTGCAGGGCTTGCATGTCGCCCGCGTCAATCGCGTCCAGCACTTCGCATGTTTCCTCCAGCAAGGTGTTGCGCAAAGACTCGTGCGTTTGCTCCTGATCCCACGGGCAGCCCTCTGGCGCGCGCAAGTAGGCCATCGTCTCTTGCAGCGCCTCAAACGAGGCCGGCGCGGGCAGGGCGGGCACAATCAAACTTGTCAGGTGGTCAAACGTGTCGGCGTGGTCCATTTGGTGGATGGGAACACGGCGGGCTTTGCCCTTCGCGCCGTCCATCACCAGCACCGGGTGCGTTGGCGGATATTGATTCATCAACGTGAGCTTGACATCCGAGGCCACCGCCCGCGAATACACCTGCGCCACCAGCGCGGGCGCATCGGGGTTGAGCGGCGGGTGGTGCATCCCCGCGATCTCAATGCCATCCGCAATTTGCAGCCCGTTCATCGCATCCAGCATTTCGCCATTCGCGGCGGCGGTCTCCAGCACTGGCTCGATGAAGCTGAGGCCGGATACGATGCGCGTCTCAATCCCATCTGCTTTGGCCTGCGCCAAAATTTGCGGCACGGTAGATTCGCCCACCAGCGGGTGGCCGGGCACAGCGTAAATCACATCACCCTTGCGGGCCAACGTCACAACTTTTTTTGTGATGACCGCGTACACCTGCGCAAAATCCTCGCCAGAATCGTATACTCGGTCAAAACTGCGAAGTTTGAGATGAGAAGGCAACCCCTTGACGGTTGGATGTTTGCGGGTGCGGAGATACACTATTTGCGCCTGCGATAACACCTCCCACGCCTCGCGCGTGAGCAAAGAAGCATCGCCAGGGCCAAGACCAAGAACAGTTAACATGAAACGAAATTCTAACCCGGATACATCGGCCAACCGTGCCACTGAAATCGCGCCTGATGGGCTTGCCCGCGCCCGCGCAGGCGGGCGCTCAGCCGAAGGCTCGCAAGGCGCGATTCCAATCGCAAGCCCGCACATTGCGCCAGCCGATGACCCATCAAAATTTAAGGTGACTTTTGTGTGCGAGAGCGCCACCCAGCCCCGCCTGATTTGTGATTTGAACGACTGGAACGCGACCGGCGAAAAAGCCATCCCCATGCAAAAAATTGAGCGCGGCGTGTGGGCGCACGAGATTGTTTTGCCGCGCAACACCTACATGGAATATGCGTTTGTGGTGGGCCGCAAACGCCGCAACGACCCGCGCAACCCCAACAAAACCGATAACGGCGTGGGCGCGACCAACAACTATTTTTATTTGCCCGACGCCAAAGCAGAGCCGCTGGCCGCGCGGGGCAAAGGCGTAAAAGCGGGCGAGGTCACCCGCCATTTTGTTTCGGCAGGATGGGGCGCGGTGGGGCGCAGGCGCACGGTGCATTTGTATCACCCGCCGGTCAAAACGGCCACGCCTTTGCTGGTGGTTCTGGATGGCGGCGACTATCTGCGCCGCGCCAGCATTTGCGAAATTGTGGATAACCTCATCGCCCAAAAACGCATCCAGCCCATTGCGCTGGCCATGGCAGACAGCAGCAAAACCGCGCGGTTTATTGAGTATGCATGCAGCGATGCCCACGTGACGTTTTTGACCGAGACCGTTGTGCCTTTTGCCGGGCAGCACCTCAATTTGGTGGATGGCGCCGGGGCGCACGGCATTTTGGGGGCCAGCATGGGCGGCGTGATGTCTTTGTATACCGCATTGCGCGCGCCGCAAGTGTTTGGCAAAGTGTTCTCGCAATCTGGCGCGTTTAACGTGGGCGATGATGAAACTGGCAAAGGCGATTTGGTGGTGTATGACCTGGTGGCGCATGGCCCGCGCCGCGATCTGCAAATTTACATGGATGCGGGCAAAATTGAGTGGCTTTTGCACACCAATCGCCGCATGGTTGAATTGCTAAAAACGCGCGGGTATGCGCCAGCTTACCGCGAGTTTGAGGCCGGTCACAATTACCCCGCCTGGCGCGATGATTTGGTGAACGGGCTGGTGTATTTGTTTGGCGAATCGAAAAACTGACAAGGATGACAGGGATGTTGCATCACCCTTGTCATCCCCTTCACCCTTGTCACCCATATCACTCCCGTCATCCTAAATCGTCTATGATTTAGGCATGGTCATCACCTACGAAGTCATCGGAAGTTCAATCACCCAAATTGGCGAAAACGCAGACATGGGCCAGGCGGCCAAACAGTTGCCGCAGGGCGCATACACCACCTTTCGCACGTATGACAAAACGCGGCTGCTGCGGCTGGGTCAGCACACACAGCGGCTGGTTGAATCGGTGGCGCTGATGGGCAGCCCGGCCCCGCTGAGCGAGGAAACATTGCGGGCGGTGGTTGCGCACGTTCTGCAAAAAAACACAGATGACCGCGCGGAATCGCGGGTGCGCATTACGTTTGCGCCGCCGCGTTTGTTTGTCTCGGTGGAGCCGTTCACGCCCTACCCGCAAAGTTTGTATGAGCAGGGCGTGATGTGCGTCACGGTTCCCCTCCACCGCGAGAACCCCCACGCCAAAAACACCGCGTTTAGCCTGGTGGCAAAAGCCGCGCAGGCCGGGCTGCCATCTGCCGCGCACGAAGGGCTGATGCTGGCCGAGGACGGCGCGATTTTGGAAGGGCTGAGCAGCAACTTTTTTGCCATTGATGCCGCGGGCGTTTTGCGCACCGAGCAAGAGCGGGTGTTGATGGGCGTGACGCGCTCGATTGTGCTGGAGCTGGCCGCCCAGCTTGCGCCGGTTTCGCTGGTGGCTTTGCGCCGCGATGAGCTGGCGAACGCGAAAGAATGCTTCATCACCAGCGTCTCACGCCAAGTGCTGCCGGTGGTTCAGATTGACGACGTGGTGATTGGCGATGGCGCTCCTGGCCCCATCACCCGCCAGATTATGGGCTTGTTTAACAGTTTGGTGGAGAAAGATGCGGATAATTAAACTGGACTTACGCAAAATGCCAACCCCCCAGCCCCTCTCAGAGGGAAGGGGGGCGCATAACGCCTATTTGCCACTCCCTCTAGGGAAAAGGTGGGAAAAGCTAAAACGCAAATTTTGCGTAAGTTCAATTAAAAGCAATAGTTTCACTTAATATCTGTACAGGGTTGTTCCCAAATTTCAATGTTATGAGCAAGCCGCCAGAAATTTTTCAGCTTAAGTATTGCCGCATCGTTGTGCTATGCGGTTTTCTTGTCTTTTTTACCAGTTGTAACTCACATGAGTCAATCCCTCCGCTGGCTGTTCAAACCTCAAAAACTAATATCTGCCTAGATGATCAACAACCCCAACTTGTCTCAAGCTATAAATACGATGATGGTCGCAAATTTGCAGCAATAAAAATAAATGCTGAGCAATCGCAGATATATGCTGTATCAAGTGGTGGATTATTCGGAGACGGAGTTTTGTCTCAGCATCTTATGCCCAATCTTTCTTTTATAGTGTCAAGGACAATTGGTTCTGTAAGTCTTTTTGCGACAGTTTTTGATTCTGGTGCAAATTGGATTGCAAGCGCATCTGCCGACAAACCCGAACTTCCCACGGTTCATCAACCATCCTATTCGCCCGGATCCGCAATCTTTAGGGGAATCACCTTATGGGATTTGAGTGACAACCGACAAATCAATAACTCAGATAAAGCCGTCAGATACTATTCTTACCTCGCCTTTGCCCCAAATGGACACGAATTAATCGCAATTGATGATATGACTTTTGATTACATCCAAGTGCCATCTTTAGTTCCTCTAGGCACAGAAATAGATTATGTCCCAAACAATAATTGGTGGATGGCAATAAATTATGATCAATCAGGGGAATATGTTGCCAAAGCAGGTTCAAATGGTGTAATTAGGATTGACAAAATAGAACGTAAGAATCAAGGACAATATAGCTCACGATCTATTGTTCTTGAAACACCTTTTAAAGACTCTGATCCTACATACAAAACCCTTGCAACTACTTTTGACCCTTCCAGACGCACGATTGTTGTTCTTAGAACTGATGGCTTGTTTCAATATAGCCTATCAACGGGCAACAAAGCCCGTCTAGGAGAGGGAAGCCAAGGTGATTATGCTTTGACAACCTTTCATCCTAGAGGTGATGTTATTGCAATTGCATCTCAGGAAGGGGTTCGAATTTTTAACCTGGTGTCACACAAATGGACATCAATCTCGATGGTAGCTACATACGCATTGGATTTTAGTGCGGACGGACGTTACATGGTACTGGGCAATCTTAATGGTTCAATCCAGTTGTATGATTTTTGCAAAGAAAAATTGACATACGCAAGCCAATAGATAGTGGTAAATCTTATGCAATACCGGTGTTTTTTGGCCGTTACTTTGCTGGGGAGCGATAGATTGCCCCCGTCTTCTGGCCGATATACTTCTGCGAGAGGCGACATACCTAAGCAGCCCGCGCCTCCCTTTGCAGAGACGGCAATAGCACGCGCGGGCTTTGTTAGCTCTATTTAGTTGGCGGCCACAAGCGCCGATGGCGGCCAGAATCGTGACCGCGTTGATCAGGCCAACGCCGGGCGTCACGGCATCTTAAAATCGCCGCCCAAAATGAGCATGATGTCTTCTGGGGCGGTGGGGTTGACCACGCGCTGCTCGGCGGCGTTGGGCGTTTTTAGCGCGTCTTCCAGCGCGTGAACCGTGGCATTTTTGCCGGTGTAATCTGTAATTTGGGTGGTCTCGTAATCAAATTTGTTGCCCGGCGCGTTGCCCACCCGCACCACGTTAAAGCCCTGTTCTTTTAGCGCGTCTGCCACGCGCTGGGCCAGCCCGGCGGTGAGCGTTCCGTTCAGCACGGCGATGCGCGCGCCTTCGCGCTTCCAATCGGGCGCAACCGCCGTTGCCACGCTGGATGGATTATTTTGCGCCTCTGCCGCGCTGTTCACCGGCGTGCTAAAAAAGCTGGTCTTTAGCTCGGCAATTTTGCTGCGGATGGGAATCTGGACTGCCTGCGGCGGATCGGTTTGAGTGAGGGCCAGTTCGGTGTAGTTGTCATCCAGCACCGCGCTTTTGATGTTTTTGAGGTCAACTTTTTGCGCCAGCGCGGCCAGTTGCATCATCTGGTCCACGCTCATGTTTGTTTTGATGGACTGGTTGAGGTTGGAGATGATCTCTGGGGCCTGCGCGGCCAGCCCGGCCAAAATTTGCGGGTTCTTCAGTTTTTCTCGCACGGCCAGAATCACCTGCTGCTGGCGGCGGGCGCGGTCAAAGTCATCGGCTCCGTGCCGCGTGCGCGAATATTTGAGCGCCGTGGCCCCATCCAGCGTGTGAATGCCCTTGGTGATGCTGAACACTTCCGTGCCAAAATTCTCGGTGGGATATTCCTTGTCGTAAATATCTTTTGGCACATCCACCGTCACGCCGCCCACGCGGTCAATCAAATCTTCAAATGCGGTGAAGTTCACCCGCCCATAAAAGTGAATGGGCACGCCCAGCACGTTTTGCACCGTCTGCCGCGCCAGCTCCGGGCCGCCGCCGCCGGGGTATTTGTAGGCATCGCCATATTGGTTGGCGGTGTTGATGCGGGTGTATCCAAACCCTTTGATCTCCACCCACAAATCGCGCGGCACGCTGAGCATTCCGGCAGACAGCGTGACCGGGTCCAGGGTGAGCACCATCATCGTGTCGGTGCGGTAGCCGGGGTCGGTCTCGCCCTGGCGCTGGTCAATCCCCATCAGCAAAACATTCACGCGCTCTTTGCCGCCCCACGCCTGCACGTTGCCGGTCAAAATGCCATCATCCGGGGCTTTGCCCGCGCCGGGCGCGGCGTTTGGGGCGGGCGTGGGCAAAGAGGGCGCATCGCCAATCACGCTTTTTAGCTCGTTGATGGCGTAACTTTTGGCGCGGTTATACGCGAAAACGCTTGTGCCGCTGGCCAGAATAAACAAAACTGCGCAAACCCAGAAAAGTTTGCTTCTCAAAACCGACATGGCAAAGATGATAACAGCGAGGCGATTGCGAATTAAAAATTACGAATTAAAATTTAACGCACAAACTAATTTTCAATTCGTAATTAGTAATTCGTAATTAGTGATTGATTATGGCTCCGCGAATTTTGATTGGACTGACCGGCAATATTGCCACCGGAAAGAGCGAAGTGACCAAAACCCTGCGCGAGCTGGGCGCGGTCATCATTGACGCGGACATTGTTGCGCGAGAGGTTGTGGAGCCGGGGCAGCCAGCCCTGGCAAAAATAGCCCACGCATTTGGCGATGATATTTTGCAGGCCGATGGCTCCCTCAACCGCGGCGCGCTGGCCGCAATTGTGTTTAACAACCCGGCGCGGTTGCGCGAATTGGAGGCGATCACCCACCCGGCGGTGCGAGAGCGCATTTTGCGCACGCTGGCCGCGCTTGCGCCAGATTCCACCGCTGTTCTAGAGGCCATCCGCCTGATTGAGGGCGGTTACGCAGACCGCTGCCAAAGCGTGTGGGTCACCCATTGCTCAGAGGCCGAGCAAATTGCGCGGTTGATGAAATCGCGCGGGCTGAACGAGCAAACGGCCATCATGCGGGTGCGCTCGCAAAACCCGCAAAGCGAAAAACTGGCCCGCGCCGATGTGGTGATTGACACCGAAGGCCCAAAGCAACACACCCACGATCAGGTGATTGTGGCGTGGCGAAAGCTAGTCCAGTTAAAAAACAGTTTCTAAGCCGTGCGATTGAAATCGCGCCTTGTGAGCCTGCGGCTGAGCGTCCGCCTGCGCGGACGCAACCCGTGTCGGCGCAGGCCGACACTCGGCAGAATGCCCGCCAGGCGCGATTTCAATCGCAAAAATTTATCCGGCGTCGGCAGCCAGACGCGGTATCATCACGGCATGGCAGATAAACAACCCACCGTCACGGTAAAAATTTTTGTAGATGGCGAAGAGACGGGCATGTTGCTCGTGATGCCAAAGACATTCAGCACGGGCAGCACGGGTTATTTTGGCACCGGCAAAGTCTCGCTGGGTGATGAGGCCGAGAAGGGCTATCAGGTGCAAGTGCAGATGGTTCGCATTGGCAGCAAACCCGCCGAGAAAAAGTGAGCCTTGCGGCGCAATTGCCGCAGGTGCGCAACCGGAGGTGAAATAGTGCCACCAATTACGCAAGCCGCCGTTCGCGCGGCAATGGTTTATCTTGTTTTGGGCGCGCTTTCTGCGCTGGCCTACTGGCTAAACGAGCGTTTTGGCTTTGCGCCCTGGCTGGCCGCGCTCAGCCCCACCTACCTGCATCTCATCGTGGTGGGATGGATCACCCAATTTATTTTTGCCATCGCCTACTGGATGTTCCCCGTGTTCAGCAAAACAAACCCGCGCGGCAGCCCGGCTCTGGCAAAAGCGGTATTCATCACCCTGAACGCCGGCTTAATTTTGCGAGCAGTGTGTGAGCCATGGCGCACCGCTTCGCCCAACGCGCTCAACGGCGCGGCGCTTATCGTCTCATCCATTTTGCAGGCAACTTCTGGCGTGTTGTTTGTGTGGCTGATGTGGCCGCGCGTGCGCGAGCGAGGAGGCTTCTGAGATGCCGCGTTTAAGTTGCTGGTTTGTCCGCTCCTCCTTCATCAATTTGGTTTTGGGGTTTGTGCTGGGCGGGTTTATTCTGGCGGCCAAAGGCGGCGCAGACCCAACCGTATGGCTGTGGCTGCCCGCGCACGGCGATGCCCTGCTGGTGGGCTGGCTGGTGCAATTTGGCATGGGCATGGCCTACTGGCTCTTTCCCAGAATCTCCGGGTCGCGCGGCGCGGTCTGGCCGGTGAAACTGGCGTTTTGGGCGCTCACGCTGGGTTTGGTGATGGGCGCTGGCCTGCCCACGCTCTGGCTGTTTTTCCCCGCCCAAACGTGGCTGCATGACATCATGCCCTTTGGTTTTGCCATGCAGGTGATGGCGCTTGGGCTGTTTCTGCTCAACCTCTGGCGGCGCGCCTACGTGTATATCACCCCTGTCATCGCCCCCTAGCGTTATTTGCGCGATAATCGCCGCATGGCGAACGCACTTCAAACCAACCCGGCGTATCTGTTTTTTGCCGCGCTGGCCGCCGCGATCAACATCTTTGCGCCGCTCGTAATTGCGCTTGCGGCGCGGCGCGCGCTCAACCTCAGTTGGAAATACATCGGTTTTGGCGCGCTCATCTTTTTGGTGTTCCAGTTGCTCACGCGCATCCCGGTCATGTTCGCCATTCAGGCGGCCATCGCGCCCCAGCTCAAAGCCTCGCGCGAGCTGACGCTGGCCTGGGGCGCGGGCGTGTCGTTCACCGCCGGGCTGTTTGAGGAAGTGGGGCGCTGGGTGGGCTACCGTTTCCTCATGCGCAATGATGACAAAACTTGGGGCAAAGGCGTTTTGTATGGCATTGGGCATGGCGGGCTGGAGGCGGCCTTGTTCGTGGGCGGGCTGGGGCTGATCACAGTCGTCAATCTGGCGGCGCTTCCCATGCTTGACCTTTCGGCGCAGCTCACGCCAGAGCAAATGCAGACCGCGACGCAACAAATTGCCGCCATCAACGCCCTGCCCGCGTGGATGCCGCTGCTGGGCGTGTGGGAGCGCATCTGGGCGATGTGTTTTCATGTGGCCGCCTCGCTCATCGTGATGCGCTGTTTTACCCGCGGTCACATGGTCTGGCTGGCCGTCGCCATTGCGTTTCACACCGTGCTAAACCTGACAACGCTGCTGCCCGCCGCGCTCGGCGTGCAAGGAATTTCTGGCGCGCTTCTAACAGAAGGTGTATTAACTGTGTTTGGTTTGTTTTCGCTTTGGCTTATTTGGAAAATGAAGGAGGAAAAATAATATGAAATTTCTTGTTCGCTGGGGTGTGCTGGCATTGGCAATTGCCGCCGCCGCGTATCTTGTGCCGGGCATTCACGTGGCGGGTGAGGGCACAAATCTAATCGTCAACTTGTTTATCATTGGCGCGATCTTTGGCCTGGTCAACGCCGTCATTCGCCCCATTATTGAGCTGCTCACCTGCCCGCTCATTTTGCTCACGCTGGGGCTGTTCACGCTCATCATCAACGCGGCCATGCTGATGCTCACCTCCAATCTTGCGCCCGGCTTGTTGCAGGTGGATGGCTTCTCCGCCGCGCTGATTGGCGCCGTCATCATTGGCGTGATCTCGTGGCTGGGCAACACCTTTATTGCCGACCGCAACCGTGATTGAAACCTGTCTGCGCAAGCTGGGCGTGGATGAAACCCCGCTCCGCGCCGAGACGCTGGCCGAGGGCGATAGCGCGGCCTTTCGCGTCTCGCTGCCCTCGCGCGGGTGTTTGCTGCGCGTGACCCCATCCACCGCGCCCGCGCAAACGCAAGAATGCGCCCGCCGCGAGATTGAATTTCACGCGCAGTTGGCGGCGCACATCCCGCTGAGCGTGCCGCGCTTGCTGGGCAGCCACGCCGATGACAGCGGCACATGCGCAATGTGGGCCGCGCCAGAAAGCGCAAAACCAGCCCGCGTTTGGGCCGATCAGGATTATTTTGACGCGGTGAGCGACCTGGCCAACCTGCACGCGGCGTGGTGGGGCCGCGCCGAGCGGCTGGCCGAGTACGCCTTTTTGCGCCGCCCCACACCTGCCGCGCTGGAGGAAGACATCCGCGCGGCGTTTGCGGCGTGGCGCGGGCTGGCCGCGCATGAACACAACGCCGCGGTGCTCACCGGGCAAATGCTGGGCCAGTTGCGCGGGTTGCTGCTCAACTTTGCGGCCATTGAAAAAGCATTGCGGGCCACCCCCGCCACGCTCATCCACGGCGATTGCTCGCCAGACGCCATTTTTCGCGGCGCGGCGGGGCAATTGGTGTGGTGGGGCTGGAGGCGCGTGGGGATTGGCCGCGCGGCGCAAGACATATCGGCCTTGTTCCAAAACGCGCAAACCGCAGGGTCTGCCCCGCCCGCGCAAAAGGCTCTGGCGCAGTATCAGGCGCAGGTCAAAATGGTGCTGGGTGATGACTTCTCGATGGTGGCTTTTTTGCGAGCCATGGACGCGGCGGAGTTGCGGGCGCGGTTGCTGCATGGCCCTTTCGCGCTGGCCCGCGCCAACGCCCAAGACGTGGCCGACGCCGCCCATCGCATCGCTCAACTCGCCCGCAAACTGGGTGTTTAGCAGAGTGCCCGGAGCGCTCCAGAGGGGTCTGACCGCTCCGAGCGGTCAGACCCTTGTACAATCCCACCCATGATCTGCATAGGACACCGCGGCGCAATGGGTTATGAACCAGAGAACACATTGCGCTCTTTCCGCAAGGCTCTGGATATGGGCGCGCCCTGGGTTGA
>Ga0073902_10000535_pt1 | contig 22476 bp, 22 predicted proteins | sample KloWWTmeKNB19Kit_FD_66667 | JGI IMG/M metagenome (GOLD analysis project Ga0073902, IMG submission 66667) | Active sludge microbial communities from Klosterneuburg, Austria, studying microevolution and ecology of nitrifiers - Klosterneuburg... | ecosystem: Engineered > WWTP > Aerobic digester >...
TATATTTCTGTTTTAATAATAATTCTACTGATAGTGCTTTCTTATATTGTCATCAATCGATTACTGAACAAGTAATCAGTATTTCGCCTTGCCTTCCCAAAGCTTCCAATCTTCAAAAACTTTTTTTGCCTCAGGATGCGGTTCGTGTATAAATGGAATTTTCCTGTCAGTCATTGGTGTAGCAATCTCCGTATAAATGAAATCATCATCAAAATCTATTGCGGCAGCATCGTCTTTTGTATTGGCGTACACTACTCTTTTGGGCCTAGCCCAGTAAATAGCACCCAGGCACATTGGGCATGGCTCGCAGCTTGTAAAAATTTCACAATCGTTCAATTGAAAACTGTTGAGTTTATTGCAAGCATTTCGAATTGCCACTACTTCAGCATGTGCCGTAGGATCGTTTGAAGATGTTACTTCATTGCAACCCTCACCTACTATCTCATCTCCTTGTACTATTACACAACCAAAAGGGCCGCCTTTGCCACCACTCATTCCTTTTCGTGAAAGGGCAATCGCTCTTTCCAAAAATTTTTTATCCCTTTCGTTATTCATAAAATAATTTCTAAAATAAAATTACAAATTTTTCCATACCGTTTTTGCAAAACTTTCCAATGAAGGATCTCTGGCTCCCATAAGCAGCAAAACACAATCATCAGTCAAATGAGGCTTTACTGAGTTTAGAAAATCATTTCTGTCTTCTACAAAAAATGCCTTTTTCCCTAAAATTCTTATATCATTTATTAAATCTGCTGCCGAAATATCCTTAACAGCAGTACCTCCAGCATAAAAAATTTCACTCATCCATATTTCATCATTATCACGCAGCGCAGCAGTTATCTCGTTTACAAAATCTTCTCTTAAAAATTTAGTTGGTTTATATCCATGTGGCTGAAACCATGCAACAAGCTTAGGTGCCATTGGCTTATTAGCATTGATGGCAGCGGCACATTTCACCGGATTGTGTGCATAATCGTCAATTAAAATAACGCCATGCTTTTGCCCATAAATCTGATTGCGACGATAAATTCCTTCATAGTTTTTCAATGCGTTTGCACAATCTTCGAGGCTTACACCTACGTAGCAGGCTACTGCAATAGCTGCTAATGCATTCTCCATATTGTGTCTTCCGGGGCTTTGCAAAGTAAAATCAACTCCATTCACTTTAAATTGAATTGCAAATCCGTTTTGAGAAAAATGTGTAGCTACAAATCCTGCTTTAATATTTTCATCGGTTGAAAAATCCAATTTTAAATTATCGGAAAATTGTTTTGCAAGCGGATGACATTGATTTGTAACAAATATTCGTGAGTTGTCCTTAAAAATTTCGAAAATCCGCATCAGTTCATCTATCTCCTGATGGTCCTTGTCAATATTCAACAACAAACCTATTTCGGGTCTATATTGAACAATAGAGCCATCGCTCTCATCGGCTTCTATTATCAGCCAATCACCACTGCCGGCTATTGCATTACCAATTTTCCCTTTTCTTATCAACCCTGTAAGTCCTGCACCGCTGATGATGCCCGGGTTTAGTCCCGCATATTCTAAAATTTCATACACCATAGCGCTAGTGGTGCTTTTGCCACTGGTACCTCCTACTGCAATTGTTTTTTTACTTGCAGCAATGATGGCCAGCAATTCAGACCGCTTCAAAATAGGAATACCCAATTGCCTTGCCTTTTGCACTTCAGCAACAGTATCTTCTATAGCAGTGGAAGCTACTATAAGATCAGTATCTGCATGAATGCCTTCACCGTTTTGCAAAAAGCAGTCAATTCCTTCCAGTTCCAATTTTTCTTTTGTTTCATTGTATTCACCTGGAACAAAAAAACGATCGCTGCCCGCTACGTTTTTACCTATTCCTTTCAGGTATTGTGCAATAGCACTCATACCACTGCCGGCTATGCCAATAAAAAAAGGGTTCTTAAAATCATTTATAGAAGAGATCATACTACAAAGAAAGGGAATAAATAAGAGTATAAAACATCCTATCCAATCAGCTTAGCAATAATTATTTCACAACTTGTAGCAACGATAATTTTCCATCCATAGTTGCAACTAATAATTTTTTACTGCTAAGCACACGTACAGTGTTCACCATAGAATTATCAATTTTATGCGCCCATATAATTTTTTTCTCTTCTGGATTGATACAATAAACGACGCCGTTTTTTGTACCGAAAAATAAAAAGCCATCTTTTTCAATCAACATGGATGGTACATGTTCGTATCCAAAACCAACATTCATTTTCCAAGCAGCCGTTTGTGGCTCTCTGGCAGCAGCGTATGCTACTATGGAATCCTGCATACTTTTCCCATAAATCCATTTCCTGTCTTCAGAAATGCCTATCGACTCACGAATGTTTCCGTCTTTACTTCTCCAAAGGGTATGGCCTGTTTCAACATCAATAGAACTCGTAACTCTGTCGGGTGCCATTATAAAGACAGCGCCATTTGCAATAACAGGAATACAGGAGGCTGGAGAGAAATTTCTAACTGTGGAGCCGTTATTCCATTTCCAGATTAACTGACCGCTATTACGTTTTACTGCGTAAAGGTTTCTGTCCCATGCTCCAAAGATGAGTTTATCCTCATACAATACCGGAGTGCTGACTACAGGCCCTTCCAATCCTTCAAACTTCCAGATTTTGTTTCCTGTATTTTTATTCAATGCCAAAAAAGAATGATCGCTGCCTCCAATAAAAACCGTATCGCCATTCATTACTGGAGAACCTAAAACTGAAGCATCCGTTTTGTACTTCCAAACCAAATCTCCATTCTCCACATTAAGACAATAAACATTGGCATCGCCAGAGCCGAAGACTAGTTTATCACCACTTATGGCAGGAGAAGAAAAAATAGCACCCGCTGTCTGAAATTTCCATAACAATTTCCCTTTCTTTAAATCAAAAGCACACATTGCCCCATTTTGATTTCCTACAAAAACTTTATCATTATTAGCCACAGGAGTTGAAATAATATTTGCATCAGAAGAAAATGTCCAACTTGCTTTTACACGCTTATATTTCTTATTGATGGAATAATCTGGCCGACTAAATTTTTTTCCTTGTTCATATTGCTCATTCTTAATTTTTATTGTGGTCCAGGTTTTTTCCTGCTTCGAAACCGGTTTTCTGGTAGTAAAGAATATAGAATCCTTTGTTACTTCTACTAAATTATATCCACCTTCATCCTGCTTTGCTCTTAGATTTGAGCGGCCCATCACACCGGGAATGTCTTCAAAATTAAATGCCTTGTTGGCATGCCCATGCCCGCAAAGAATTGCCAGCGTATTATATTTTCTCAGCCGATCTGTTACCTCATACCAGTTATCCAAACTGTTATCAATTGGATAATGATTTAAAAAAATAATTGGTTGGCCTTTTTTTAGGTTTCTTAAAGTTGAATCCAGCCAGTTTACTGCATCTCTTGGTATATGGCCATCGCTCATTCTCACATAAGGCCCCGATGCACATCCCAAAAAGGTGATTCCGTTATATGTAAAATTGAATTTATCATTTCCAAAAACTGATTTAAACATCACACCACCGCTCTCGCTCCAGCCTACATCATGATTGCCGGGAATGATGTACCAGGGAATTTTTAAGCTGTCCAATATTTGCTTTGCCAACTTTACTTCTTTATTTGTCCCAAATTCAGTTATATCTCCCGTAAGTACTACAAATGAAACCCCCTTTAACTCATTAATATCTTTTACTGTTCTCCTCAGGTCTTCCTCCGATGAACCATTGGGTGAGCCGATATGCACATCAGATACAAATGCAAATCTGAAAGGTGTGATTTGTGCATTTATTACTACTGAAAATGACAGCAAAAAAGAAAGTAGAATTGATTTCATACCAGCAATATACAAATAGAAAATATGCATTCCTCAATTTCTCTTTTTTGGCAGAAATGAATTGTTTAATAAGTTGCTAACATTGGCAATTCTCAAATAACTTTGCCACATGCTAAACATTTCACAACGTGGCCAACTAATGCCACCTTCGCCCATCAGAAAACTGGTGCCTTTTGCAGAAGCTGCCAAACAAAAAGGCATTAAAATATTTCATCTCAATATCGGCCAGCCGGATATTGAAACACCGCCTGCTATACTTGATGCGGTTCGTAATGCTGATATAAAAGTGCTTGAATACAGCCACAGTGCCGGTAATGAAAGCTATCGCAAAAAACTTGTTCAATATTATAAAACTGTAGGTATTGACATAACTTCCGATCAAATCATCATCACCACCGGAGGTAGTGAAGCCATTATGTTTGGCTTTTTTACCTGTCTCAATCCGGGTGATGAAGTAATAATACCTGAACCATTTTATGCAAACTACAATGGATTTGCCTGTGTAGCAGGCGTAAGAGTTGTTCCAATAACTTCTCATATAGAAAATGGTTTTGCCTTGCCTCCAATTTCAGATTTTGAAAAAGTAATTACCAGTAAAACAAAGGCAATTATTATTTGTAGCCCCAACAATCCAACTGGCTACTTATACAGCCGCGAAGAAATGGAGGCTTTAAAACAAATTTGTTTAAAACATCATCTCTACCTCTTCAGTGATGAAGCATATCGTGAATTTTGTTATGATGGCGAGTATGTAAGTGCGTTGCATCTAAGCGGTCTTGAAGAGCATGTAGTATTGATGGATACCATTTCAAAAAGGTATAGTGCCTGCGGTGCAAGATTAGGAGCGTTTGTTACCAAAAACAAAGAAGTCTATAATGCGGCTATGAAATTTGCTCAGGCAAGATTGAGTCCTCCGGGTCTTGCGCAAATAATGGGCGAAGCTGCGGTAGATTTACCTTCCAGCTATTTTGATGCACCCAAGGCCGAATATCTGAAAAGAAGAGATAAATTAGTGAGTCGTTTGAATAAAATGCAGGGCGTATTTTGTCCAAATCCGGGCGGTGCATTTTATGCTATTGCTAAGTTGCCGATTGACGATGCAGACATATTTTGTCAATGGTTGCTTGAAAATTTTTCATACAAAAATCAAACTGTAATGTTAGCTCCGGCTACAGGGTTTTATGGCACACCGGGATTGGGTAAAAACGAAGTAAGGCTTGCCTATGTATTGAATGTAGAAGCAATTGACGCAGCAATGGATTGTCTGGAACAAGCTTTATTGGCTTATCCGGGTAAGGTTTTGCAAGACTCCACTTTATCAGCAGTCGCCTCTGTATAAAGTATTCAAAAAAGATAAAATTCAGGTGCAGAAATTCAAAATTTGATTTCAGCCATAAGGCATAAATGGCTATTTTTGCCGCCCAAAATGCCGGGGTAGCTCAGCTGGTTAGAGCACAGGATTCATAACCCTGAGGTCGGCAGTTCAAGTCTGCTCCCCGGTACTTTAGCTCCTTTTTTAGGGAGCTTTTTTATTGAAAAAACGCCCCGACTATTTCGCCGGGACTGTCCGAAAACGTCTTTTGTGTTTTTATTTATTTGTGACATCAAATTTTTTGAAAATACTGCGAACAATATTTTCAATTTCATTTGAAGTAAGGTTTCTGTTATTCACTTCATCAGTAGCCCATGCCTGCCATATCATTTTATCGGCTCGGGTATCCAGCATAGAAATGGTTAATGTCCCTTCTTTTATTGGATAAAAATCTTTCTCGTAACCGATGAACTGTGAGGGGAAATAAATGTTAGTATAATGTTTACTGTATGGGTTATAAACTAATCTGGTATAGGGTCTAGAATAAACAGGGTTTGCATTTGTCTGAACTGATTTTTCTACCATCACATCATAACTCAGTAAAATATCCGGATTATGAGTAACCTGCTTCCAGCCTGTTTCCTTTTCTAGTTCAGCATTTACTGCAGCTCTTATTTTTTGTTCAGTTAAGTCAATTGTTTTCTTCTTATTGGTTGCCCATGCAAAAGTTTTGTAACTATTAAAGTCTGTTGTTTTATTTTTTTCAATATGTGCTGTGGGCCCGCATCCTGCAAAAAAGAAAATGAAGCATGAATAAGCCCAGATTTTAAATCTTGAATTCATAACGCCTCCTTTTTTTAAACATTCTCATCTATGAACAAAAAGGAGGCGATTGGTTTATTAATGAATTGTAAAATGAAGATTAGGTAATGTGATAAAATGGTTAGGTAAGACCAATTTCAAAATGCTGTTCAGGAATTTCTATATCAGCAAAGCCCTTTTTAACAAGCCATTTTTTAAAGTCCAGTTGTACATCATATTCACCATGTACAAGGAATAATTTTTTCACCTTTTTTGGATCTTGGCAGGCCAGCCATTGGCTGAGGTCTTCATAATCTCCATGGGCACTCATGCTTCTGATAGCACCTATTTCTGCATTCACTTCATGCAATACACCAAAAATGTTTACTTCTTTTGCGCCCGCCATCAGCCGACCACCCAGTGAATGTGGTTCGCAATATCCGGTAAGTAAAATTGAATTTCTGCTGTTTTCTATGTTATTACTAATGTGATGTTTAACTCTACCAGCATCAGCCATACCACTAGCTGATATAATAACCATTGGCCCGTTAATGTAGTTTAATTCTTTAGATTGCTCTACAGACTGTACATATCTTAATCCTTTAAATCCAAAAGGATCATTGTCTGATTGCATAATTTTTTGAATTTTCTTATTGAAATACTTGGGAAATCTTTTTACTACTTCTGTAGCTTCAATACTCAGCGGACTATCAACATAATATGAAAGTTCAGGCAATCTATTTTCCAATTCCAGTTGATTCAGAAAAAATAATAACTCCTGTGTTCTTCCTACGCTGAATGCCGGCATAATGAGCTTACCCTTTTTCTTCAAACAGGTTTTCTCAATCCATTCCAGCAACATATCAGGAGTAGTGGTAGCATCGTCATGAAGTTTGTTTCCATAGGTCGATTCCATGAGTATAAAATCTGACTGAGGGAAAACTTCTGGTGATTTTAAAATAACATCACGGTAACGTCCTACATCACCGCTAAAACTAAGCATCTCTTCTTTTCCGTTTTCATTAATCTTCAGATGTACACAGGTACTGCCGATAATGTGTCCAGCATCAGTAAACATCAACTGTACACCCTCCATTATTTCAAACCAGTCTTTATATTCAACTTCAGTAAGAAGTGGCAAAGCCTTGTTTACATCTTCCATCGTGTACAAAGGCTTAAGATACGAAGCTCCTTCTTTTGCTCTTTTCTTATTGAGAAATTTTGCTTCATCTTCCTGTATTTCGGCAGAGTCTTTCAAAAGAATTGTTGTCAATTCCCGGGTAGCCGGATTACAATAAATTTTCCCTTTAAACCCTTCAGCAACAAGTCTTGGTATGAGGCCCGAATGATCAATATGTGCATGAGAAAGCACCATTACATCAATTTCCTGCGGATTAAAACCAAAATTTCGGTTCAGGTTGTCTGTCTCCTGACCCAGTCCTTGAAACATACCACAATCCAATAGTATTTTTTTACCGTTTTTTAAAGTAAGTAAGTGTTTACTCCCTGTTACCGTTCTGGCAGCGCCGTGAAATGCAATTTTCATAATTAAAATTATTTTTAGTCTGAAAATATTTCATATAAATTCTACTTCGCTAAAAGTATTGAATAAACATTAATGAAGAGAAATTTGATTAACAAACAACATTTTATTAAAATTCAGATTAACTTGAAAAAAAAGAGGGGCAGGTAAAGATTCATACTTGAATACGTAAATAATCAAATCGAATTAGTAAGACTACGATTGAACAGGTAAATACCATTGAATGAAAACCGCGAAATATTGCTCTTGCAGATGCTTATGCCCCTTTCTACTTTTGGTAATAGTTGATTGGCAGAAGACGGCTCCCGTTGCATCCAATGTCCTTACATTAACCGTCCTGAACAACATTTCCAAATCCATGTAAAAACCAGGCTGAACCCTATGTCAATCAACTTTTTTATTCTTTTTTTTTTGCAATTAATATGGATAATTCTTAAAGTTGGTTCAAATCAGAAACCTTAATACTGTTGCATCAAATCATTGAAATTGATGCTTATCCACACCTGTTAATAAATAGTAAGTTTAGCAGAAAAACTACGTTTTTATCTTTGGTGTTTTTACGTAATACTGCGGGTGATTTTACTAGTTTTTTTACCATAATTTTTAAAAAAATTTGCTGTAATTGCATAATTTTCAACAACTTATTGATGGATTTTAAAATGTCTTGCTTTTAAACAAATTGTAGTAAACAAACATCTTTTTAATATTTATACCAGAATTAGTATTTATAAGGCCTTTAAAATGTTACTGTTATGAAAAAAGTATCAAGAGCTTGGAATTGGGACTGGGATCTTCTGACAACTGAAGATTAATTCCTGATAACATTGGTATTGTAATTTTTTAAAAGTTTTTCTACATTTGGACAAAATCCAAAGCGATAGAAAAACTTTTTTATTTAGCGGTCACCTATTCATACCTAATTATTGCGGTATGTTTTATTATAGCTTCCTTATATAAAAAATGGGATCCAATACCATTATCGATTCTACTTTATAGCCTTTTATGCTTTTTTTTCTTATTGAATTATTTTGAAATCCCAAATTCAAACAGAAAGTATTTTCAAACTGCATACACAACTTTTGAATATTTATTTTTCACATACATATTATTTAAAAACATTAAGAGTAGAAGGATAAAACCTTATATCGTTATTTTATCTTTTCTATTTATTGTATTTCAAGCAATTTACGTTCAACTAGGTACTATTATTAGATTAGACACAATCCCAATCGGTATTGAAACAATCCTCATTGTATTCTATATTGTTGTATTTCTATCTGAGCTTGCGAAAAATATGGAAACTTCCATTTTAAAAAACTATTGCTTTTGGATTTCAATTGGCATATTAATATACTTATGTGGCTCTTTCTTTTTTTATATACTTATAGACTCATTAAAAAGGAACGAAATTGAAATGTTTGGTAAAATGACTTACATATCTGAAATAATTAAAAATGTTTTGTTTGGGTTATCTTTAATTGTTTATTCAAAAGCGGGCTTTAAAAAAGAAATACAACAGGAAATCAGGCCAGCACCATTTTTAGACATAACCTAACTCTCCGAAACTAACCTTTCTATGTTTTTTTTGCAATCCACCGCACCTTCTCCTACAATCGTTCTCATATTGGGTACATTGTGTATGTTTATTTTGGTAGGTGGTATAATCATTTTTATGCTGCTTCATCAGCGTAAGGTAGAAGGGCACAGTAAACAAATAGAACAAATGGAAGCCGATCATCAAAAAATTTTACTGAACGCTTCCATACGGCTCCAGGAGGAAGAAAGACAACGGCTTGCTGCTGATTTGCACGATGATGCAGGCCCACTTTTGGCTACTGCCCGCCTTTACCTCAACGAAAATCTGATAAACCAGGATAAAGCTTCTTTACTTCAATCTATTTTGCAAACCAGACAGATTATTGATGAAACTATTATGCTGGTGCGCAATATTAGTCATAACCTAATGCCTCCAACCCTAAAAAATTTCGGACTGGAATCAGCCATCACAGATTTATTTCAAAAAATTTCGGGTTCAGGTGTTGTAAATGCAAGTAGTCGTTTTCATGACTATAAAGAAAGGATGAATGAAGAACGGGAGCTTATTGTTTTCCGAGTAGTTCAGGAACTGATCAACAATATTCTAAAACACAGCAAATCAAGTTTTATACACCTCACGCAAAACCTTCAGGAAGAAAAAATTTTCATCAGAATCCATCATGACGGTCGTGGTATTTTACAGGCCGACTTTGACAGACTAAATAAATCCTATGATGGTTTGGGTCTCAAAAATATATCCAGCCGTATGCGAATCATGCAAGGCCAAATAAGTTTTGAAAAAGATATATCTCAAACTTATTTCAAAGTGACCATAGAACTCCCAAAGATTGATCCTGAAGCCGCGAGAAAAACGAAGAAGCAATTAGCCTGATTTTTATATACATTTTACTCCCCACTTAAATAACTAAACTATCTGATCTGAATTATTTGGATTAGATTTGTCTTCTATCTGATAACTATGGGAAGTATTAATGTCGCTATAGCCGATGACCACAAAATATTTCGAAAAGGTGTTATTCTATCTCTTCGCCCTTTTGCCAACATCAAATTTATTCTAGAAGCAGAAAATGGTGAAGAGTTGCTTAATGAGATTGCACAAAACAAACCTGATGTGGTGTTAATGGATCTGCGAATGCCCGGCAAAGATGGAATAGAAGCGACTAAAACTATCAGCAAACTTTACCCTGAAATAAAAGTGCTCGTTTTAAGTATGTATGAAGATGAAAGATTTGTTTACCACATGATGGAAAATGGCGCTAATGGTTATTTATTAAAGAACTCTGAACCCAGTGAAATACGCAGAGCCATTATGGAAGTGCATGAAAAAGGATATTATCTGAATAATTTTGTAAACCGCATTTTATTAAAAAAATCACATGCACGACAAAAAGTAATGCCTTCCCTTAACAGTGAAATCACATTGAGTGATAAAGAGAAAGATGTATTACGTTTTATTTGTATGGAGTTTACAGCAGCAGAAATAGCAAAAAAAATGGAGATAAGCGCCAGAACTGTTGAAGCCATCAAAGACAGGTTAATGGAAAGATTTGGAAGTAAAAACACTGCCGGACTGGTATTCTTTGCAGTTAAAAACAATTTGATCGAATAATGAATTTGTGTCTATCAAAATACCATTTCGGATATCTCACCTTCAACAATTAATGTTCCTGCTGTTTTAGTTTTGATTTCTTCTGTACTTACACCTGGAGCCCTTTCAATTAGTTTAAATCCTTTTTCGGTTACATCAATCACTGCCAAGTCAGTAACAATTTTTTTAATGCATTTTACACCCGTAAGTGGCAGTGTGCATTGTGACAATAGTTTTGATTCACCTTTTGGATTGGTATGCATCATTGCTACAATTATGTTTTTTGCTGCAGCAACAAGGTCCATAGCACCTCCCATTCCCTTTACCATTTTTCCAGGGATTTTCCAGTTAGCAATGTCTCCATTCTCACTTACTTCCATAGCCCCTAAAACAGTTAGGTCAACTTTTCCGGCCCTGATCATTCCGAAACTCATTGCAGAGTCAAAAAAAGCGGATCCAGGTATTGTTGTAACTGTCTGTTTGCCTGCATTTATAAGATCGGGATCTTCATCCCCTTCAAATGGAAACGGACCCATACCCAGTAATCCATTTTCGCTTTGCAAAGTCACATTAATACCTTTAGGTATATAATTGGCTACCAATGTTGGAATCCCAATACCGAGGTTTACATAAAAACCATCTTGAAGTTCTTTTGCAATTCGCTGTGCTATTTGCTCCTTTGTTAGTGCCATCTCAATAAAATTAATATCTAAATAATTTTTCTACTTTATCTAATCTAATTTCTTTTTCTGACTGTTCTGTTTTCAATTCTTTTTTCATAACCGGTACCCTGAAAAATACGATGTACATAAATTCCTGGCGTATGAATGCTATTGGGATCCAACTCTCCTGGCTCTACTAACTCTTCCACTTCTGCTATTGTAATTCTTCCTGCCATCGCCATCATTGGGTTGAAGTTGCGTGCCGTTTCTTTATAAATAAGATTACCAGCCTTATCCCCTTTCCATGCCTTTACAATTGCGAAATCGGAGTCGAAAGCCATTTCTAATAGATAATTTCGTCCGTTAAAATTTCTTACTTCTTTCCCTGCTGCTACTTCAGTGCCTACGCCTGCCAGTGTAAATACAGCCGGCATTCCATAGCCCGTAGCCATGCATCGTGTAGCTAATGTGCCCTGAGGTATTAATTCTACATCCAATTCACCACTTAATAATTGTCTTTCGAATTCACCATTCTCACCTACATAAGATGCAATCATTTTTTTCAATTGCCTGTTCTTAAGCATCAGCCCTATTCCAAAATCATCTACTCCAGCGTTATTGGAAATACAAGTAATATTTTTTACGACCTTCTTTACTAAAGCTGCAATACAATTTTCGGGTATTCCACAAAGCCCAAATCCACCAATCATTATAATGGATCCATCAGCAATGTCTCTTACTGCTTCGTCAGCATTGATTACAACTTTATTCATACTAATTAAAATTAGAAAGTAAAGTTACAAAACAAATACAGAGCAGTTAGAATTTGTGCTTCTGAAGTTGTTTACGATTGAGTGGTTTTGATATCGTAGTATCTGCCGATATCGCAGGTTTAACAGGCTTTCCAGTATTCTGTATAGTATCTGCAATATCCAATGGGCTTACAATTTGAGTAGGTGCGCCACTAATACTGATGGAATCCATAACAATTTTCATTTGTTGTGGATTAGTTTTATAGTAATTGAAATTTTTTTGAAATGCCTCTTTGGAAATATTATAAATAGAAAATATATCACTATAGTATGCAATACGGATAGAATCTTTATTTAATGCAGGATTCCGACTGATTACATAGTCGTTTACAAAAATATCAGCCTGCATCATATCTCTAAGTATCTCTTTCATTTTGGAGACAGGCAAAATCTCTTTTGGTATTTTATCACTATTCTTACAGGCTGAGAAAGCTGTTAAAACATATATGAAGAATAGAGATTTCCTCATTTCAAAGTTTTGTAGGCCGCAGTATTTGTAACATCCAGCTTTACTAATAGTTCTCTGGCCCTGCTTTTCTGCTCATCCGTAGCTTTGCTAAATACTTTTACCAGCTCATTGCTTTTTCCCTGAAAGAAAACCTGCATAGCCATTGAATTAGGGTTTTCTGAATTTATCGTATTCAGAAAATTTAATCCGTTCAAAATGCCTGTTCTTCCAGCATCTTCATTTTCATAAAACAAATCCATACCCGAACGATAATATGCATACAATACATCATGCATCAATGCAAAGCGACTGCTATTCAAATTCTCTGCAAGCCAGTATCGGTTACGTAAACCATCAAAGGATTTCCAGCCTCCAATATCTCCATTTTCAGGAGCATTGTTTACAATATTCCATGCTTTTTGAAAGTACTGGTCTCCACCTCTAAGTGCATAAGAGTCATAATCAAGACCAAGAATGATATTGACGTAATAGGCAATTACCGCAGTTAAGTTTGCTACAAGAGGATCATTCCCTTGAACCCTGTTTTCATTAAATTCAACAGGTTGAAATTCTATGTATTTAAAAGTAACATTATCATCCAGAAAATTTAGGATTGGAGAATCGTATGAAGAATTGAAAACAGGTCTGGCTGCCTGCACTGTCAGTTTTCCTTTAAAAACATTTTTTCCAAGATCCTGTTCAATAGCTAGCAGAAAATTGCATTGAATTTTTTCATTTGTCTGATAAGCGTCATTAGTCCAACGACGGTTATTTAAAAAATTAGCCAGAGAGCCTTGCAAAGTTGTAAATATCTTTTTATCTACTTGGGTACTTACTTTACTTGTGTTTACAGTAAACCTGGCTTGCAACTCTTGCGACTTTACAGATGAAACACAAAAAGCAAATAAGTATCCTATCAAAATTTTTTTAAGCATAATAAAGACGGATTATAGTGTCAACAATATCTTTTGCGACTTCCCTTTTTGTTTTTGTTTCAAATTCAATCTCTTGATCCTTACTGAAGATAGTTACTTTATTTGTATCATGATTAAAACCAGCGCCAGAATCCTTCATTGAATTTAATACAATCAAATCAGCATTTTTTTTGATTAATTTTTCTTTTGCAAATTCTTTTTCATTATTTGTCTCCAGTGCAAACCCAACCAAAACCTGACCCTTCTTTTTTCGCTCCCCCATTGCCTTTAATATATCTTTGGTTTTTACCAGTTCTAAATTGAACCCTGCTTCTTTCTTTTTAATTTTCTGTGTAGCTTTCATCGCAGGCGTAAAATCTGCTACAGCTGCAGCCATTATTGCCAGATCAATTTTATCATACCGCTCATCAACAGCTTCATACATTTCCAATGCTGTATTCACTTTTATTAAATTTATTTTACTGTCTTCAACTACTTCTTCTGTGGGGCCTAATATTAATGTAACAGAAGCACCTCTTTTGTTTAATTCATTTGCAAGTGCAATTCCCATTTTACCAGATGAATGGTTCCCTATAAAACGTACTGGGTCTATCGGCTCATAAGTTGGGCCAGCTGTGACTAATATATTTTTTCCATTTAACTGACCGGTAGCAAAAAATTGCTCATAAATAAATTCAAGGACTTGTTCCGGCTCAGCCATTCTACCTTCCCCATACAAACCACTGGCCAGCTCCCCATTTCCAACAGGAATTATATAGTTGCCAAACGATTCTAGACTTTTTAAATTTTCTTTAGTAGTGGGGTGTTTCCACATATCCTCATCCATAGCAGGAGCCACTGCAACCGGACAAGTAGCAGATAAATAAACAGCCAGCAAAAGGTTATCACAGTTTCCATGAGCCATTTTTGAAAGCGTATTACAACTCAAAGGGGCAATCAGAAATAGATCAGCCCAGCGGCCCAGCATTACATGGTTACTCCAGCTTTCTTCGTCAAACAGATCAATTAGAACCTGATTTTTACTTAACGTAGATATTGTGAGGGGTGTAACAAAATCTTTAGCCGCAGGTGTCATTATTACTTTTACCTCGGCACCTGCCTGTACCAATAGTCTTAAAAGAAAAACTGATTTATAGGCAGCAATACTACCTGATATTCCCAAGATTATTTTTTTTCCTTTCAACATTATTTCAAAAATACATATAAAAACAAATGCGGTTAGTATTCACCAACCGCATAAATATATTGTTTAAAGAATCTTAACTAAAGAGATCGTTCTCTGCTTTACGGAAATATACTTTATCATCCAGAAACTCCTGCGTTGCCAATAATGCCGGATTTGGCATTCTTTCATAAGCTCTGGAAATCTCAATTTGCTCTTTGTTTTCATGAATTTCTTCCAGGCTGTCTGTATGACTGGCAAATTCTTCTAATTTATTGTGCAATTCTTCTTTTAATGAAATATTTATCTGGTTAGCTCTTTTGCCAATTATAGCAATTGATTCATACAGATTACCAGTTTTAGCTTTAATATCATCCAAGCTTTTGGTTTCAACGTTATTCGTAATGCCTACACTAAGGTGTCGTCTTAATTTGCTCATTGCTTAATTTTTTAATATTGTTTGTTGATAATTTTAGATAATCTTCTGCTTCTCCTTTTAATTTACTTTCGGGGAACTGATCTGAAAATTCATTACACTCAGTAATAACCTGCTCGTATCTTTCTACCTGCTTTTCTTCAATACTCAAACCGGCATATTTGTAATATGATTTAATAACCAAAAGCTTATACTCATCTGCCTTTTGCGACTCTGGAAAGCTATTGAGTAATGATGTAAATGCAACGCCTGCTGCTCTAAACTGCCCCATATCAAAGTATAGCAAAGCGCTTTTAAAATCTTTTACCTCCATTTTTGCTCTGCATTCATCAATAATCTTATTGGCTTCAGGAATTCTTGGAGATCCTGGATGTGTATTAATAAAAACCTGCATGGTCCCTATCGCTTTAATCGTTTGCGTTTGATCTAACTCTGGCTTGGGGGATTGTTTATAAAAACTAAATGCTCTCATGTAATCAATTTCCTCCGATTTCTTGCTTGAAGGGAATGTTTCCATAAAGCTTTTAAACAGATTTTCTGCATTCATATAATCACCCATATTATAAGCACAGTAAGCATACTTATAATAAATATCTTCAAAGACTGCTCTGTCTGTTTTAAAATAGGGAAAAATATCTTCATAAACCTGTTGAGCTTTGATATACTTTTTTGTTACATAAAACTGTTCAGCCATTCTGCGTTTATATTCATAATCATGGCTTTTAAGTATTCTGGCGAGGCTTTTTTTTCCCGAGTTTCGTTGTGTAGCGTTCTTACTACTGCCACAACCGGCCAGTGTTGCCAAAAAAATTATTATCCAGACAGATTTCATAAAGGAGTGCAAAGTTAACAGATATAAGCAAATGTTAAGTAAAAAATTAGGGACTCCAAAACCTATGCGTTAAGGTTATTATAAAGGATTTTGAAGCCTTGAAAGCAAAAAAACCTCCCGGATCTCGGGAGGTTTATAATTGATTTATTCTTTATTAATTTTTCTTCATCAGATTAGGATGAGGAGGATCAACTCTGCTTGGTCTGTCATCACCTTCTGCAGCAACCTGCATGTCAACATTATCGCAGTTTTCGTTATCCTGACCAGAAACGAATACAAAACGATCCTGGCTGATACCTTCTTTATCTACCATATAGTTAATTACTGCATTAACACGATCCCAGCTAATCTGTTGTTTTTTCTTATCAGAAGCGCAATAACCTACTACTACAACACGGCAACCTGGGCTGTTACGCATTTTAGATGCTACAGTTGCAAGAGCAGCTTTAGTATCATCACTCAACTTAACTGAACCTGATTTGAAAGAAAGTGTAGGCAAAGCACCAAGTGAAGTAGCGCATGAGCTGCCACCTGTACCACAAGGTTTAGTACAAAGGTTACACTTCTCTGGATCTGGGCAAGGAACAGGGCAGCTACCTTTACCATCTGCATCAACAGGCTGGCAATATGTAGGAGTAATAAGCTCTTTATCCTTACAATCTGGCACACCATCACCATCTGTATCTTTCGTAACACCATGAGAGTCAACTGGGCAACCTTCTGGAGTTTGTTCTTGGTCAAACTGATCAGTTACACCGTCATTATCAGAATCAGGTAAAACTGGTTTTGGTAAACGCATTAAACGAGGATTGCGAATTTCGCTATATGCATAATCCAAAGGATTCAGCCACCAAAGAGGTTCTACAGCTTTTGAACCTAAGTTGATATTCAAACCAACACTCAACATGTTGTATGAATCAAAATCACGTGTAAGCACAGCATCACCCCATGCATGTTCTTGCCAACGCTGACCATCTAATAAGTCATCCTTAATAAATGTCCAACGATCTTCTATCGCAAGATTAATTCTGTTTTTCTTATCTAATTTAAAGGCGATACCCATACCAACAGTACCTGATGGTTTAAAAGTATCTCCAAATAATTTAGGACGACGATCGCCCTGATTTTCAGCTGGAGTTTCAAATGTATTATCCAGAACATTATTTCTCATGTCCTTAAGAAATGATTTTCTGTTTTTATATGCCGCTTCATTAATAGAATTAAAATCATACTTAGAAGCACCATCCAATGCATTCACTTTAGTGTCATAAATTGATGCGCCTACTCCAGCAATACCATAGATGTTAAAGCCAGTTTTCGATTTGTGAAAACGAATATTGTTTAAAGTAACAATACCTTCTATACTAAGGTCTTGTACATTCGTCTTATAGTTATAATAAACCTGATCCCATGCTGTAGTTGGAAGTGCTCCAGTTACAGAAGATACAATAGTTCTAACACCACCGGCTCCAGTGATTGCCATAGGTGCATTATACCTTTGAGAAGGATCGGTAATACCTACACCCCAAGCTGGATTCTTAGCGTAGTTATTAGTAGCACGGAAATGATATCCTTTACCAATTCCATAAATATACTCTAAACGAAGAGAAAAGACATATCCAAAAGCCTTTCTCACATGGATTCCAAACCCAGGAGAAAGAAATTTAGCAGGAATATCTCCAGAAACCTGGAAAAGTCCACCTTTAATACCAATTTCCCATTGATTACGGGGTTTCGCTGGAAAATTATAAGTACCCTGTAAAAACTCATTATGTTGCTTCATCCTGCCATCAGGAATTTGCGAAGAGTCGTAGGTAGTTCCAATTTTCACTTGAGAAAACGAACTTATTGCAGTAAAACACACCACTGCCATAAGTAATAAATACTTTTTGCTTGCCATAACTGAGGATTAAGATTTGAAAAACAATGTCCTAAAAATGTCCTAAATAATACGCAAAAATAGAGATTGAACGCTAATAACCAAATTTTTGTGAAATTTATTTCTCTTTGCTTATTATTTTTCAATCACTTAGTCAATTTATGGAATCAATATGCTGCTCAGCAATCGATAAATATTTTGACCGTAAATTGCCGGGCTTAAATGGCACTACCCATTCATTTAATAGAAACTGAGCTGCAAATCTTTGAAAACAGGTTTAAAGAAGCAGTTAAAAGCCAGGCTCCCCTGCTTGACCGAATCATGCGATATATTGTAAAAAGAAAAGGAAAACAGCTTCGACCTATGTTTGTTTTGCTTTCTGCCAAACTTTGTGGCCCTTTAAATGATTCTTCTTATAGGGCAGCATCAATGGTTGAAATTTTACACACTGCTACTTTGGTGCATGATGATGTGGTGGACGACTCTATGGAACGCCGCGGCTTTTTCTCTACATATGCTTTATGGAAAGCCAAAGCAAATGTGTTGATAGGTGATTATCTATTGTCAAAAGGATTACTATTGTCTCTCACACATAACGATTATAAAATTCTCCATATTTTATCTGATGCGGTACGTAAACTTAGTGAGGGAGAACTATTGCAAATGCAAAAAGCAAGAACACTAAACCTGAAAGAAGAAATATATTTTGAAATTATCCGCAATAAAACAGCTTCTTTACTCGCATCAGCTTGTGCAGCTGGTGCATGGAGTAGCACACAGGATGAAGTCATTACTGAGAAAATGCGTGTTTTTGGAGAAACAACAGGAATGGCCTTTCAGATAAAAGACGACCTTTTTGATTATGCCAGTGAGAATATTGGAAAACCAACTGGCAACGATATTAAAGAGAAAAAATTAACACTGCCCTTAATTTATACGCTGAATAATACAGATGCTTCCACACGACGAAAAATTATTTATATCGTAAAAAATAACAATAACGATAAAGAAAAAGTAAAATGGGTAATCGACCAGGTGGAAAAAACAGGCGGTATTGCTTATGCAAAAGAAAAAATGAATGACTTCAGAGATAAAGCAATTGAACAGCTTAAATATTTTTCTGAAAATGAAATAAGAAACGGACTAGAAGACATGGTGCGATTTGTTACGGATCGCAAATATTAACCCAAACGAATTTGTTGACTGATATATATTTTTTGATGAAAAAAAGATGGAAAATAAAAAGTGCAGACGATGAAAAAATAAAATCATTGCACCAATCGCTTCAGACGCATCCGTTGCTTTGTAAAATTTTAGTTCAACGAAATATTGAAACCTACGAACAAGCAAAAGATTTTTTTAGACCTCAGTTATCTACATTACACAGTCCCTGGCTGATGAAAGACATGGACTTGGCTGTAGATAGAATACAAATTGCTTTAAATAAAAATGAAAAAATTCTGGTATTTGGGGATTATGATGTGGATGGCACTACTGCAGTGGCCTGCATGTATCAATTTCTGAATAAATTTCATTCCGAGCTTGATTTTTATATTCCACATCGATATCGTGAAGGCTATGGAGTAAGTAAAGCCGGAATTGATTTTGCAAAAGAAAATGGATTCACTCTAATCATTTCGTTAGACTGCGGAATTAAGTCTTTTGATCTTATCAGTTATGCAAAAAATCTGGGAATTGATTTTATTGTTTGCGACCACCATCTGCCAGATGATGAACTGCCCCCTGCAATTGCCATTCTTAACCCCAAACAAAATGATTGTAAATACCCATATAAAGAATTGTGTGGCTGTGGCGTTGGGTTCAAACTTATTTGTGCACTTTCTGAAAGATTAAATTTACCTGCTGAAACTCCATTCGAATTTTTAGATTTATTAACTACCGCTATTGCTGCAGATATTGTGCCCATAACGGGTGAAAACAGGGTAATGGCTTTTCATGGGTTGATAAAGGTCAACCATAATCCAAACCATGGTATAAAAGCACTTACCAAGCTGAGCAGCCTAACGGGAGCAATTCAAATTACCAACCTGGTATTTATGATTGCCCCGCGGGTGAATGCCGCCGGCAGAATGGATGATGCAAGAAAAGCAGTACAAATGTTCATAGCACCCTCAATGGAAGAGGCTCTTCGCTTTGCAGAAATGCTGCAAACAGACAATACGGAAAGAAAAGAAGCAGATAAAAATATAACGGAAGAAGCATTGGCGATGATTGAAGAAAATATTATCTGGAAGAATAATAAATCAACACTGGTTTATCAACCACACTGGCACAAAGGAGTTGTAGGAATTGTTGCTTCAAGATTGATTGAAACATATTTCAGACCAACGATTGTATTAACCAATTCAGGAAACTATGCGGCGGGCAGTGCCAGAAGTGTACCAGGCTTTAATTTGTATGAAGCAATACACGCCTGTCGTGAACATTTATTAGGATATGGTGGCCATTTTGCTGCTGCGGGAATGACATTGGAAATTTCTGAAATAGATGCATTCAGAAAAAAATTTGAAGAAGTAGTGGCTGCAACCATTTTACCCGAACAATTGGTACCCGAGATTGTAATTGATGCAGAAATACAATTTAGTGACATAAAACAGTCTTTGTACAACATTCTATGTCAAATGGAGCCATTTGGACCCGAAAATTTATGTCCTGTGTTTGTTGCAAAAAATGTGGTTGACACAGGTTGGAGCAAAATTGTAAAAGAAGAACATCTGCGTGTTTCACTAAAGCAAAACAATGCCGTTCTTACAGGCATTGGTTTTTGGATGGCAGACAAATATGAACTACTGAAAAAGAAACAACCAGTTGATGTAGTTTTTAAGATTGAAGAAAATGAATGGAACGATCAAAAAACATTGCAATTGAAAATTATTGACCTTCATAGTACCGACATTTAATTTACAATTAATATTTTTGTTAGCTTAACTCCAAAAAATGAAGAAATTTTTATTAGTTACCCTATTTCTGTTATGCGTTAATTTGTTTTCAGTAAACGCACAAAGCAGTGTCAATACACTAGATGTTGTAAGTTGGAATGTAGAATTTTTTGGGGCACCATTTGCAAGTGGCCCTACTGATAAAGACCTGCAGGAAGTAAATGTAAAAAAAGTATTAAGGTGGCTGAATGCAGACCTTTATGGTATGGTAGAAGTTGTAGATACCATGCGATTCAGAAGAGTTGTAGATTCTCTAGGAAATGCAGAATATGGATATGTGATTGCCCCTTTTTGCAGTGGCAATACTACAGGTACAGGTGGAGGATGGACCAGCGGTCAAAAGCTGGCATTTATATATCGCAAATCAATTTTTTCAAATATAAGTGTGAGAGGATTAATGCGAAACAGCGGTCCTGCATATACCAATTGGGCAAGCGGTCGGTTTCCATATATGTTTTCTGCAACAGCTACCATAAATAGTGTGAGTAAGAATGTAAACTTTATTTTGTTACATGGAAAAGCAGGAAGTTCTTTAGACGATTATAATAAACGATATGCTGCCGCTACTGAATTAAAAGATACATTGGATGCTCAGTTCAGCACCGATAATGTCTATATTATTGGTGATTTTAATGACGCTTTGAATGCCAGTATATATACAGGTGCCAGCGTTACATCATACGACAAAATTGTGAAAGACAGCACAGATGCTGACCATTACAAGTCCATTACTTTGCCATTAGGTGCATCAGGACAATCAACAATGATCAATTTTCCAAATGTTATTGATAATCATGTAATCTCAAATGAAGTGGAGCCCTTTTATGTTCCAGGTTCTGTTAAAATTAAAACGGATGTAACATCTATTATTTCTGATTATGTTACTGCTCACAATACTTCAGATCATTATCCTGTTTTTTCTCAATACAATTTATCTGGAGTGGTTACAGGAGTTACCAACGTATCAGCAAATGAAATGGGTGTTGTAGTTTATCCAAATCCATTTAAAGAGAACTTTTACATTAAAGCTACAAAAACACTTACCAATGTAAATATGCAACTGATAAATATACAAGGACAGGTCATCAATAAAAAGAATTATAGCCTTGTTCCTGCAGGTTCTTTTATCAACCTTTCTTATCCTGCATTACAAAGTGGTGTTTATTTTTTACAAATGGAAACAAGACAGTATAAAACGGCGGTAAAACTCGTTGCATTCTAAAATTGAAACCCCTATTTTTGCTCCCCGTTTGGGGGTTTAGCTCAGCTGGCTAGAGCGTTTGCATGGCATGCAAAAGGTCACCGGTTCGACTCCGGTAACCTCCACAATATTTCACTCTCTTAAAAAAAAGTTCCAAATATGGAACTTTTTTTGTGCAGACTGTCTCAACTTAGCAGTGCAATCAATATCATGGGAGTAATCAAACAAATTTCAGAATATCTTTTTCTAAGAAAGAAAGACCCTAACAGACCAAAGAGTAAATGGATTGGCTATATGCATGGTATCAACCGTTTAAGCTTAATTATTTTTATTATTTGCCTCATTATTCTTGCAATAAAACTTTTAAGCTAAATTTTCATTTGTTGATTTTATCATTTACTGGTACTGCAGAAATTTCAGAATGGAATTTGCAGCTTGCGCTGACGCATTACCATTGCTACTGAGTTTTGCTTTTAAGTTTGCATA
>Ga0073902_10000537_pt1 | contig 22444 bp, 15 predicted proteins | sample KloWWTmeKNB19Kit_FD_66667 | JGI IMG/M metagenome (GOLD analysis project Ga0073902, IMG submission 66667) | Active sludge microbial communities from Klosterneuburg, Austria, studying microevolution and ecology of nitrifiers - Klosterneuburg... | ecosystem: Engineered > WWTP > Aerobic digester >...
TATTAAGTTTATTTCTTTGTGTTTGATAATGTCATCTTATTTAATGGTAGAGACATTTAGCCGAGATAGATCGGGTTAAAACTGAAAAAGCAGCCTAAACAGACTGCTTTTCCTTAGTACCCCCGGAGGGAATCGAACCCTCACGATATTACTATCACTGGATTTTGAATCCAGCGCGTCTACCAATTCCGCCACAGAGGCAGGTACATAATGAGTTGCAAACTTACAAAAATTTAGTATTTCAAAAATATCATTTCAAGGCCCGAAGTATATCTAGTCCATTAGCGTAGACCATAAGAATGAGGAGTAAAACAATGCCTATAGTTGTAGCCACTTCCATCACTTTCTCACTAACTTTTCGTCCCGTTATAATTTCCCAAATAAGAAACATGATATATCCGCCATCTAGAGCAGGGATGGGCAATAAATTCATAAAACCGAGGATAATGGAAAGAATAGCTGTAATATACCAGAATCGCTCCCAATCCCACTGGCGTGGAAATAATTTGGTGATGCTTGCAAAGCCACCCAATGACTCAGACGCTTTGATCTTGCCGGAAAACATCTGGCCGAATCCTTTTAACTGATCCCCTAGAAAATTAACTCCTTTACCCACACCAGCTGGTAAAGCCTCAGCGAGAGAATAATTCTTTCTACTAAAGTTGAAAAATTTTGCAGGACCATAAGGTGTAAAACCAAGTTTACCATCTGCACTTACTGCGACATTTTCAAGAGCCAATGGTTGCCCTCCCCTCTCCACATTTACAGTGATAGCGGTTCCTTTGAGTGAATCCAGCTTGCTTGATAATTGATCGAAATAGAGTACTTGATTATTATTTATACCGATGATTTTATCATCCGGCTTCATTCCTGATGCTTCTGCTGCTGATCCTTTTTGTAATTCACCTACGACAACAGGCATTCTTACTGTAGCAAATTCCACGGCTTCCTTCTGGTGTGCTGAGATATCGCTTACTGCTTGCTGACTTATATGTATGTCTGTTTCCATCCCGTCCCGCAATACTTTAATATCGCGAAGGTTAGCCAACATGATATCTTTTATTACAAGTCCAGGTTCGAATTTCTCAAAAGGCTTTCCATCCAAACTAACTATATGATCTCCATCCTTAAAGCCAATACGCTCACCCAGTGGATTGACGGCAATTCCATATTTAAGTTCGGACGAGGGCAAATATGCCTCACCATACCTGGCCAGCAAAAAACTGAAAATTAGGAAGCCCAATACAAAATTGACTGTAACTCCACCAATCATTATGATGAGACGCTGCCAAGCCGGCTTAGATCTGAATTCCCATGGTTCCGGCTTTCTGTTCATAAACTCTTTGTCCATGCTTTCATCCACCATACCGGCTATTTTCACATAACCACCTAGTGGCAGCCAGCCTAAGCCATATTCAGTACCGCCTATTTTCTTTTTCCACAGTGAAAACCATGGATTAAAAAATAGGTAGAATTTTTCTACTCGAGTGCCAAATAGCTTGGCCGGAATGAAATGACCCAATTCGTGCAGAATGACTAAGATAGATAAGCTGAGTATCAGCTGGGCGATCATAGTTAATATTTCCATGTATAGCTTTTAAAGATTATAGTTAGAAAGAACAAGATCCCAATGATAAAGTTCCTTTATTTAAGGCTGCAAAATTAGAGTTAATTTGCATATATTTTAAGTAACGCCTGAAGAAGGGGTAAATGGAGGTAGGGATTGAAAATAATAATTGATTCTTAACCGTCTATTTATTGAGAAAAAAGTAAGTTATGCAATTATTCTGGGGTAAAAATATCGGTAATGAGCGGATCTACTTGGATAAAGATGAACTACGCCATTTGACAAGAAGTCTAAGAAAAAGGGCTGGTCAGCATGTGCAAATAATTGATGGCAGCGGTCAAATATTCACGTCAGAACTTTTGACTTCTACTGCAAATGATGGTCTGCTAAAGATAATCACCCAAGATATAATGAGTCCTAAGTGGCAGGGACGCATCCACCTAGCTATTGGACTAACAAAAAATACTGAAAGAATAGAATGGTTTGTTGAAAAAGCCGTAGAAATAGGAATAGATGAAATCAGCTTCATCAATTCCAGAAACTCAGAGCGGACTCATATCCGCACTGAACGAATAGAAAACATAGTACGCTCGGCTATGAAACAATCCACCAATGTTTTTTTACCTCAACTACACTTTGAACTTCCTTTTAACCAATTATTCAAAGAAAAGACTCCGACTTTGATTGCTTCTTGTCTGGAAATAGAAAAGAAGACACTTAAAGAAGCTATTTTGCCCAGTATTGAAACAAGAATAATTATAGGACCTGAAGGTGATTTTACACTAGATGAAATAAATTTGGCCCTAGCAAAAGGCGCAGAAATAATATCACTTGGCAACAGCAGGCTTCGCACAGAGACAGCAGGTATATATGCATTGTCTGTGTACCATCACATCAACCTTGTCTGATGGCATCTACCGGCATTAGTCGGGCAGCTAAAAACGCTGGTATTACTCCAGCCATTAAACCCACTACAGCGGACAATATTAGCCCCACCAAAACATTTGACATTGACATTGCCATATGAAAATCGGCAAATTTGCTCACTATCGCTAGTACAATATACACTAGTATCAGACCCAACACACCACCAATAATACATAGGACGGTAGACTCAATCAGAAATTCTAGAAGAATTATATTGCGTGTAGCTCCGACCGCCTTTTTTATCCCTATGAGGTTTGTCCGTTCTTTGACTGACACAAACATAATATTGGCAACGCTGAAAATACCCACCAATATTGAAAATCCTCCTATGATAAGACCAGCCAATCTCATCACACTAAATATACTATCAAAAGCATTGTTCAGCAGCGATAATTCATTCAGTGCGAAGTTATTTTCTTCTTTCGGTTTCAATTGACGCACAGAACGCAGGATTCCGGTGATTTCATCCCTATAATCAGCCAACTTAACCCCTTTCTTAGCCTTGGCATTGAGCTGAACAAACACTCGGCCCCCATTCAAGTTGGCGAAATAAGACGTCAGTGTAAATGGAATAATAGCCGCCTGATCGAAATTGAGTGGATTGATCAAACTCTTTCCTGATTTTGCCAATACTCCTATCACTGTTAGTTTTTTGCCTCCCAAAGATATTTGCTTACCTATCGCATCAATAGTTCCAAAGAGTCCTGATGCTACCTCATAACCTATTACAACCGTATTGGTAGAGTGCTTTAGATCATTAAAGCTAAAGAATCGACCACTATAGTAATCTAGACTGAATATATTACTGTAATTTTCAGTAGCACTGAGGATAAAGGTCCCTTCAACTGAATTATTTTGAAACTTGGCAACTCGGACACCTATAAAGCTGGAGATGGACGTCATATCAGTAAGCTTACTCCTTTTTATAATTGCATTATAGTCCGGCACTGACGGCATAGGCCTATTTTCATACTTCCATAGATTTTCGCTTGACGTTTCTATCCAAGGTCTCTTATCGATATATATTACATCATTTCCCAGTTTGTCGAAACTGCTGCGGATATTGTTCTCGAGTGACTGCACGGCAGCCTGTACAGCAATGATACAGAAGATACCGATCATGATTCCAAGCAGCGAGAGAAAGGTCCGCAGTTTGTTGCTCCTCATCTCCTGGAATGCCTGGATACTACTTTCTTTGACTAGATAAAAGAAATTCATATTTCCCTATGTATTACTCCGTAAAAGTAAGTTCTGAAAATGAGCACATAAAATAAAATCGACAAGCAGCCGTCTGCGTCGGGTAAATAGTTCTTTCACCGAGTGTAATAGGAGCATAGTTGTTACTTAAAGGATTTTTGAATTAGTGTTACAGGTACCTGATATCCATTGTAAAATACTTTTAGATAACGAGAAATGATATATTTGTAAATATCTAATATAACCGACTCAGTGCTATGAGAATATTTATAATGTCTGTAAGCCTCATCGGCTTCATGCTTGGAGCCGCAATACTTCCTTTGTCATTGAGCAAGGAAGGCTTGACAAAAGTTCAATTTGCAAACATACATCAGACAGTATTCGATTCTGCACATGCAGTATATTTCTTTACATCTGAGCATTGTGTAAGCTGTCATGGTCATGATATGAAGAAAAAAGCACTGTTAACCGAGACAGGGGAAGATGTAAATATCATAGATGATTGGGCGGGATCTATGATGGCAAATAGTACTCGCGATCCTTTCTGGCGGGCCAAAGTACAACAGGAAATAAATCTTCATCCCGGAAATGAAAAGATCATTGAGCGAACCTGTATCAACTGCCATGCGCCGATGGGTATGTATCAGAAACTATTGACTACAGGGGATACCCTTACATTCGAGGAAATGCTATCGGATACACTGGCACTTGATGGTGTATCCTGTGTGTCTTGCCATGCACTTGAAAATAAAGAGCTTTTCGAAATACCGGGTGGCTATTTACACTATAATACGGATAGTGTAATTTATGGCCCTTTCCCAAATCCCTATGGAGTTACCATGACTCAATACACGGGATTATATCCTACTTATAGTCCACACATTTCAAGCTCAGGACTATGTGGCAAGTGTCACTCACTGATTACTGAAGTTCCTGGCCGTTCCTTTGGTTTTGTAGAACAGGCAGTATATCAAGAATGGCTGAATTCTAGCTACTCAGTTGAAAAAATTCGCTGTCAAGATTGTCATATGCCTGCTGCTAACAGTCCGGTAGTTATCTCAAGCGGTGTTTCAGGCCTAGATCCCAGATCACCATTTGCTCAGCACCAACTTTCCGGAGGAAATGTATTTATGCTGAATATGTTGAAAAATAACCGAGAGAGTCTAGGATTACCTGCGACAGAGGCTAACTTTGATTCTGCCATTGCCTACAATACTATGATGCTCAGGCACAATACGCTAGATTTAAACCTCAGCTTTGAAGACTATGGGAAAGATTCATTGGATTTCTCAATATTACTAATCAACAAAGCGGGGCATAAATTGCCCTCAGGCTATCCCTCCAGAAGATTATTTATTCGGTTTTATGTTGTGGATGGAGTTAATGGTGACACCTTATTTCAGTCAGGCGCTATAGACCAAAAGGGAAATTTAATCCATCGTGACCAGAGTTTCCAGGAGCATTATAATGTCATCAATCAAAACGATCAGACACAAATATATGAATTAGTGCCTGGCGACATAAATAATAAACCAACTACTATACTTACAGCAGCAGTGGTCCCACTAAAAGATAATAGGCTCACACCTCGTGGTTGGAAGAACGGGCATTTCACTAAGGACACTACCTCTATAGTTGGTGCAGCAAATCTCGACCCTGATTTCAACCATAGTGCAATCGGAGAAGGCTCGGGTACTGATGTAGTTTACTATCGGATCCCCAGACCCGGCAATCAAAGATTAAAAGTGTATGTAAGGGCATATTATCAGGCTATTCCTCAAAAATGGGTGCATGACCTAGACCCTGAGGAAAATTCATATATAACAAGTTTTAAGCATATGTATTTTCAGGAGCCTTCCAGCAGTTTTGAAATAGCCAGTGATTCACTCGTTCAGATTAATCTATCCAAAAAATATGTTTCTCAACCTAGTGCGGAAATTTATCCTAATTTTTTAACTAGTGGCTCAAGTCTGCATTTTAATGGATTTGAAAACCGACTGATTGACATCAAAATCTACAATTTGAAGGGACAGTTAATTCTTGTCAGAAAACAGGCCTCATACGAACCTCTACTATTGCCCCCACTACCACCATCTACTTATATAGTACAGACCCGATTTGAAAATACTGTATATAATTTCCCCATAATAATCTATTCGAGGCTATAAATGGAAAGTAACACTTTGACTTTGCTCGAACTAAATACCCAATTGAAGCGGATTATTGCGCTCAATTTTCAGCAACCCATTTGGATTACTGCGGAAATCGCTCAAGTTGCAGTCAGAGGAGGACACAGATATATCCATCTGATCCAGAAAGACAGAGATTCTGATATCGTACAGGCCCAGATGAATTCGGTGATATGGGGAGCTGATTTTGAATTCATTCTCAAGTCACTTGGTTCAGAAGCAGAGCAAATTTTGAAGCCCGGAATGCAAGTAAGGATACTCGGCTCTCCTAATTTCCACGAACGGTTTGGCTTGCAGTTCAGGATAAGCAATCTGGATATTAATTTTACCAGAGGAGCACTTGACTTGAAAAACGAGTTGCTTCTTCGCCGCTTGCAAGAAGAGGGACTGATACAAAAAAATAAATCACTACCCTTACCTATTGCGTTCAAGCGTCTGGCGGTAATCTCAAGCCCCAATGCTGCCGGCTGGAAGGACTTCTTAAGGCATTTAGAAGAGAATATCTGGGGATACAAGTTTGATTTACAATTATATGATAACATTATGCAAGGTGACAGGGTAAAATCTGAAATGCTGCAGAATCTGGACAACATCTATCTCAAAAGCGATTCATATGACGCAATAATAATCATAAGAGGTGGTGGGTCAAAGATTGACCTATCTGACTTTAATGATTATGAAATCTGTCGAAAGATCAGTGAATCTCCGTTGCCCGTACTTACCGGTATAGGTCACGAAATAGATATTTCAGCTACTGACATGGTAGCGGCAATAATGTTAAAAACACCTACGGCGGTGGCCTCATACCTGATAGACTCTAATCTTAACTTCCTACAATCTTTGGGTCAATTACTTGCAGAAATAGAAAACTTATCAAGCCGGATAGTCACTAACAATTTTCAACAGCTTAAAACTGTAGAATTGCGTGTAAAACATGCCGGAAGTAAATTACTCAACGGAGGAAACAACAAATTAAATCTTTTATACTCCGGGGTGCAAGCTTCATCTAATAATTTCATTAAGAAGTGGTACTATAATCTTACCCTATTGTATCAAGGAATATTAAATCGAGACCCAAGAAGAATATTAGAGTTAGGATATACCTTGTTAATACAGCAGGAGAAACCAGTTACATCCTTGGCACAGTTTAACGCTACGCAAAAGTTTGAATTAATATTCAAGGATGGCACTATAGAAATATATCCGGCAAAAGAATAAACCTGTTAAAAAGTTCTTCCCTATATTTACTAAACTCAAATTAAAAAATCATGCTTAGGAATTTCTTCATTTTTCTCTTTTTATCATTTACCATTGCAGGAGTCTCCGCACAACAGACACTTATCAAAGAGATCATCTCAGATGGAATCAGCAGGTCCTATACTATTTATATACCCTCCACTTACAGTCCAGAAAGTTCAGTTCCTCTGGTCATCAGTATGCATGGTTTTACTTCAAACATGACTCAGCAATTACAGTTGAGTGATTTTTCTGCACTTTCTGAAACCAACAAATTTATCGTAGTATATCCACAGGGATCACCCTCTGCGGGTGGTTTGCTAACCTGGAATGTTAGTGAAGATGCGACAGGCGCCAAGGATATTGAGTTTATATCCAATCTGATTGATACCATATCGCGCGATTATAACATCGATGCAAAGAGAGTATATGCGACCGGAATGAGTATGGGAGGGTTTATGTCTTATGCACTGGCATGCAATCTACCAGATAAGATTGCTGCGATTGCCTCTGTGACCGGTAGTATGCTTATCTCCCAATATGAGAGTTGTAACCCAGGCCGGGTGATACCCGTTATGGACATTCATGGTACTGCTGATCCTGTCGTGGGTTATGATGGAGCCGGAGCAGGACAAATACCTATTGATACTTTAATTAAATTTTGGGTAGACAATAATAAGTGCCTGACAAATCCTGAAGTAGGTAACCTGCCTAATATAAATATTTTAGATAAAAGTACTGTAGTCCATTATGGTTATACCGATGACGTAGGTCATACCACTGTAGAATTTTATAAAATTATTGGTGGAGGGCATACCTGGCCTGGCTCATCTGTATTCCTTCCATTTGAATTTATAGTCGGACCCACTAATTTCGATTTCAGTGCCTCTGTAGAAATTTGGCGCTTTTTTAGCCAGTTTACACTTGATGGTATACAATCAGTAGATTCTCAGATAAGTAAAGCCAATGGGTTTAATTTCTCCCCCAATCCTACGAGAGGTACTTTTAGAATTGATGGAATAGACGAACCTATAGAGATGATTCAACTTCATAACCTAAGTGGCGAGATTATCCTACAACAATCTGATCAGACCATAGACCTTAGTACACAGAAAAGTGGAATTTATTTGATCTCTGTGTATACTAAAAAGAGTATCAGTACAAGAAAAATAATCAAGATTTAAACTGATAGAAGTAATTGATGGGGCAATTAGAGCGAAAATTGGAAAGAATAGCAGAAGTTAACAAACAAAATAAATACAAAGTACCCGGAGCGGGACTTGAACCCGCACGACCTCAACAGTCACAGGATTTTAAGTCCTGCGTGTCTACCATTCCACCACCCGGGTAAAAAAGATGGAGCGGGAAACGAGACTCGAACTCGCGACCCCGACCTTGGCAAGGTCGTGCTCTACCAACTGAGCTATTCCCGCAACTATGTCAAATATGACTGCTCCCTTCAGAAGCGCGACAAAGGTAAATCTTTTCATCACACATTTCCAAATCCTGCTAACAAAAAGATTTAACTTCCCCACAGGAGGAAAGCAATTACTAAGCCCAGACTATACAGTGCGAACTTACCCAAGCTGGTATAATCAGCCGGATGAAGCCTGTATTTCCATTTCAGATACCACATCTGAAGTAACTTTTCTACGGTGAAGGCGATTACAGTTCCATAAGCTATGCCGATCAGACCAAATTTCATTCCCAGCAGAAAACTGGCGACCACATTGACAAACAGTTCGATAATAGAAATATACAGCAGTATCCGAGTCCGTTTGAGGGCCAGAATGATGCTCTGTGGATAGATCATCCTGCTGATGATGATGAGTAGGAAAATGTTGAAAATGGGCGCAGAAGCGACAAAATCACTGCTGAATACGATCGGAAATAAATATTTAGATCCAATGATCAATAAAATGGAAGTCCCAAATGTAATCGGGTATAAACGCGAAGCCCTGAGCTTTAACTGGGCTAGTCCTCGCTGCAGATCATTACTAATGGTAGGTAAAAGCGAAGTACCCAGCCCTATAGCCAGCGTCATGGTGAGTGGAAACTCCCTGGCGCCGTATCGATAGATGGCAAACATCGCCTTGTCATCATACAGACGCTGTACCAGCCAGTTGTCAAACAATGGAGCCAACCCCGCCAATATAGAGTAACCAATCAAGGGCGAGCCAATCAGTAAAAGACGCTTCAACCACTTTCTGCTCACCAGATTAAAGTTAGGTTTGATGGAGATTATTCCGGATAATCCAAGCAACGAAAAAGCAAATACATTCAGCAGTATAAGCAGGTTTATGAGTTGGCCTCCCAACAGGAAATTGAGGATAAAAACAGTGACATAACCTACAAAATAGAAGATAGTGAACCTTAGTAGCTCACCCGAATTATTGCGCAATAACAGAATTGATGGAATTAGTATCGCGGGTACATTCGCAAAGCTATACAGCGCAAACCAATACAGTCCTTCAATATATCTGGCTTCTATCAAAAAAGGAAGTAGCAGATTCTTTCCCAATACCAATAAGATGGAGAAGAACAGAGACGCAATTAGAAATAATAGGAAAACACTGCTTATAAACGTATTTTTCTGACTATCACTGACTTTGGGGTAAATGGACAAGAAGGCCTGATTGAGTCCATTCACCCAAAATATACTCATAAATTGACCTAGGAAATTAAGTGTTTCAAAATTTCCAATATTGGTCAGACTCATCGCACTCTTGGCCAGGATAATACTTCCCCCGATGACCGCAATTTGCCGGACGATATTAAACGTCTGAAATAATCTGATAGAATCACTGAAAAAAGGCTTTTTTTCGATATCAGTTGTCATTCTCAGGACCAGATTTCATCAAATACTATGCCGAGTGATTCCAACTCAGTTAATATTGGCTCATAAATGCCTTCTTCCAAGGGTATATGAGCACCCGGCTGCCCTATTCCAAGCAACAAACGTAGTTTGACATAGATAGCCAAAGGTAACCCCACGAGTTCACTCATTGCAGTGTAAGTACTATCTCGGCCATCTCGTCTGAGAGTGCTGATACAGGTATGCTCCACATCCTCTATTATATATTTGATTTCATGCTGCATTATGATCATATCGCGATCTGATGGCTTTAAAAGCCATTTATCTACTATTAATCGTTCAACAATCTGCGCCGGGCTTGCATTATCCAGGCCAATAGCCTCGGATGAAAACAGACCCAACCATTCCAACATAAGATAGCTTTCTTCATCCAATAGGTACCCCAAAGTATTTTCAATGCGGCCACGGTTATCTGTTTGAATACCGAACCGCAGGTAAGCATTTGTAAACTGCTGATAAGTCATACTACTACTTCCTTCAATATGGCTGCTGGGATCCAGCATACCCAAATCTACCAGAATGCTCCAGGCTTTACAATACCTGACAGATCTAAAAGTACCTCTGATCATTGTATCTATACCGCCTAAATTATACAGATCAATGTATTTGACACTGTCCCGATTGTAATACATAGCCAACTCACCATAACCAGGTATGTCTACCCTTTCGATTTCTTTAAACAATCGGTTGTATGGTAGTAATTTTATTTCGCCTTCACATTTAAAAATTGCGGTCCCGGTACCAGCTAAAACTACATTTCGGGGATTCCAGGAAATTTTATAATTCCAGGGATTATCATCTGATGCAGGAGCTACTAATCCTCCGCAAAAAGATTTAAATGAGTTAATTATCCCACCCTCTTGCCTGATTTTATTAAATAATCTCATAGCAGACATGTGATCAAGTCCCGGATCGAGGCCCAGTTCATTCATTAAGACTACTCCTTTACTTCGTGCGGATTCATCCAATGACTTCATTTCTTCACTCAGATAAGAAGCCGTAGCCAAATCTACACCCAAATCCACACAATCCTCTGCCACTAATGAGTGTAACATAGCCGGTAGCATCGAAATGACCATGCCGGCACTGCTGATTAACCTTCTTCTGTCTTCTATTTGTTCGATCTCAAGGTGTAATGGCTTGCATCTAATTCTCCTATGTGCTTTCTCAGTCGCGGCTTCTAAATTACTATCTGCTATGACAAGCTCCCAATCATTTTGAATAGCTTGACTATGCAAATAATCAATTAGGTGTGAAGATGAGCGGCCGGCACCAAAGAGAACAATTCGTTTCATGCTGCGAAAATATTGTTATTTTTTACGTTTAAAGTCAATAATAAACCAATTTATCATTTCATATGTACTTTATATGCACAGAGACTTGGATTTGGATAGAATGCAGGACAAATAAGTATATTTGAATACATATTTTCAGAATTTATGAAAGAACAAAAGATCGAAATAAATTATCAATTGCTGCAGGAAGAGGAACTTACTTTCCGTGAAAGAGAGCTTATGAAAGCGGCGGAGACAATTACTGACAATGCCTATGCGCCTTACTCTCATTTCAAAGTAGGTGTGGCACTCTCGTGTTCAGATGGCACCATATTTACCGGTGCAAATATGGAAAATGCTTCTTATCCCTTAAGTATATGCGCAGAAGGTGCTGCATTAACATCCTACAGGAATTCGGGCAATAATGAACCTATAGAAATAGTAGCAATTAAAGTAAAAAGCAGAACAGGTAAAGTTTCGCACCCGGTAACCCCGTGTGGTGGATGTCGTCAATTACTAAATGAAGTAGAAAAGCCCGGGCATCCCATCAATTTTATTCTTCAGGGGGACGAAGGTGACATTTTAAAAATAATCGGTATTGCTAATTTATTGCCATTATCGTTTAAAGGGGATATACTTTGATCTAAATATCTCTGACAGAATTCCGGTCACTTATGACCTCCTTAAGTTCTCTAAGCAATTTCAATTCCGACTTCATAGCCTTTCCTACCAAATCACGCATAGAGACAAAAACTCCCGAATCAAAGTCAGGAATGGTTTGTGATAATCTTTTCTTTAGGAAAATATAGTCGTCCTTTAGATTAGCTCTGAGAGAAGGTGTTTCATACCAATCTCCTTCGATGGCAATGGCTCTGATCTTAGTATCCTCGCCCTCGAGTTCGATTGGCTCCAATTCAATAAATTGATTTGTACCACTAAATCTTAAGGGAAGTTCATTCAGATATTGCTCAGAAACTTCTACCAGGTGAGATTGAATCTCATCCGCCTCAGTGTTGACCAGAAACACTTCAAGACCCTTCTCAGCAACCCTATAAAGGACTATTTTTACCTTCTCTATTAATGACATAAATAACTACACATTTATTTGCACCTTGACAAAGGTACCTTAAAATAAAATGTAAAATACAATTCCACAACAATTAACGTATAATAACTCCTGTTTATATCAATTGTTGAATCATTAACGTTAATTTTGCGATGAAATTAAGCCCGGCACCTTTTTATGCTCTTTGTAATCTAATTTAGATATTACAAATTGTAAATATATATTAATTTTGCATCTGTTTTCTAGCATTTCTGTGCAACGTATTTGCTCAAAAACAGTTCTTTACAATTATCACTGTACCTTCATATGAATTTAAAAACGACCACTATAAATTCGGAGAATTCACTTCGACTCCTTCCAAAAAAACTCCTTAACCTCTCTCTAACAGTATTGCTGATTATTGGCAGTGTGAGTGCAGTGATAGCTCAAAAGCCCAAAACAACAACCACAAGTGAGGCTTCAACCCTTAGTGTTCGAGACTGCATTTCCAGAAGTGCAGGGACTGTCTCCTTCGGACCCATTGTAGGACAAAGTAACAACGGAGCGCCTGATACCCTCTTCTTATGCTACGGAGATGAAATCTTCATTCAAAATAATAAAGATGGTGATTTTCAGACAGGTGATCCTGTACCAGCCACTCCTTCTGCGGTAGGTTATCTAATGTATAGTTGCAAACCTACTATAAACGGTAATGATTTTGCAGCCATACAAGGGGATTGCGACATCTCTAATCCAACTCCAGGAGCGGGGAAATTCTGGTATCTGATGGGCACACCCAATGGAGATATCACTCTGAATAATGATGGTGGGATAAACGATCTGTTCGCCGGTGGTTCTCCTTTCGTCCTTTGGCTGGCACCTTCTACTTTTGATAAATATCAACTGGTCGATGGAGAATATGAAGGCGAGTATGAAGGCGGTGGCTCCTGCATCAAAGTATCTACTCAGGCAGCTTTTCCAGTAGTGTTTTTAAATGAAGTGAAGATTATCAATTTCAAGACTACATCACCCACCGCGCTTTCGGGCAGTTTCAACATCATCGGCGGTTTTCCTGAGTTTAATGCGGCTGCCCATTACACTATTACAATGGAATTGGTAGGCAATCCTTCGGTCAAAGCCAATATTTCAAACGCACCCTTTACCCACGGCAAGAAAGTTCAGTTTGCAGTTCCTCAGGCAGGCAGATATAAAATCACGATTAATGACGGATATAGCTGCACTCATACCGAATTTATTTCACTGCCTTATGATGAGATTACTGTTTCTGTAGCCTCGGCTACGGTCTCTCAAAATGACAATGTATGTCTAGATGTCACAGTAGCTAACTTTAAACAGGTAATCAGCGCGCAGTTCTCGGTCAATTTTGATCCTAATAAATTAAAAAATGCCACTATAAACTTTGGCACCAATCCGTTGAATCTATCATTGGGTGGTAATTTTGGCATGGTCAATGTTGCTTTAGGTGAGATTAGGTTCCTGTGGAGTAATCCGGTAGGTATCGGTACTACCCTACCTGACAACACAGTCTTATTCCAGCTTTGCTTTGATGCCGTAGGAACACCTGGCACTATGACAGATGTTCGAATAACAAATACTCCTATTCAAATCGATTTCGTAGATGATAATAATGTGACTTTCAATCCCAAGATAAACAATGGGAAAATCACTATAACCGCTCCACAACAGCTCACTCTTGATATAAGAATATGTAGTACTACCGGTGGAAGTGGCACAATCACTGTGATAGCTTATGGTCCTGAAGCTCAATATAATTACTACTTTAATGGAGGACTACCACAAGTAATTAATGAGGGTATTCCACACCTGGAATCAGGTTTGACACCGGGTAATTATACCGTTCGCGTAAGTAATTCCTCTTTATCTGAAGACATTACAATTCCCGTTCAAGTGAGTAATGCGCCACCCATTCAAATCGCTGAGACTCTTTCCTTACCTTCCTGTTCTTATAATAAGGATGGAAGCATTTCACTTAACCTAAGTGGCGGCGTAGGTCCATATAGCATCGAATGGAATACATTTGAATTTAATAAAAATGCAATTGGAAACTTGACAAATGGGCGCTACACAGTCAAAGTCATTGACTCATATGGCTGCCAGCAGTTAGATACTTTTGTGTTAGACAAAAAATCAATTTCTATTTTACCCCCCACAATAGTTAACCCCGGTTGTTCAGGCGTAAACACCGGCTCGATTACTGAGAGCGCTAGCGGAGGCACACCATTCAGTGGCAATACTTATAATTTCAATTGGAGTAATGGTGTAACTCAAAACAATGTGAAGACAAGTACTATTTCCGGTCTGGCTGATGGTCAATATAGCGTCACCATTACTGATTCTAATGGATGTACGGCAGTAACTTCTTTTGATTTAGATCCGGGAATTGTCTTAAATGCCTCTGCGGGTATCACTGATACAAAATGTTTTGGATACAAAGATGGAGCGATTATTGTCACAGCTACTACTGATGGGGTGTCCACCGGACCATATACATTTATGTGGGACTCTTCTGCCGGAACGCCAAATAATACAGCTACTACAAGCACCGTATCCAATCTGCCTCAAGGCGATTACCAGGTGACGATTACTGATGGAGGCTTGTGTAACATAGTGAGGAGCTACCACGTAGGTGGATTTGGAGAAATCCAGTTCTTTTTCTTTGGCGACCAGCCAGATAATTGTTCAGGCAATCCAAGTGGTGAAATAACTGTGTTTGTCAATGGTGAAGCAGTTCCCTTTATAGGTAATCCTGATAACTTTTATCGTTTCACTTGGTCTAATGGAACAACTTCTAAAGATGTAGATGCCGGAAGTTTAAAATTGGTAAACCTTTCAGGCGCAGGGGGTTTAGGTAAACCCTATTATGTGACTATCACAGATGCAAATGGGTGTACTGCCGATACCACATTCTATATTAAAAAGAAGGATGCTCCACTCATCCAGTTTGATACAATTCAGACCATTGCCTGTCAGGGTGGTGCAGGAGGAATTATTAAAGCGCAAGTCACCGCTTCAGCAGGTAATGAGATAACCTCCATAACTTGGAGCAGTAATGCCGGAACACCCGTTCAGACAGGCAATACAAAGACAATAGCTTTTTCTGAAATCAGTAACCTCTCAGGGGGTATATATATACTGACTGTAAAGACAGCCAATGGTTGTGATCTGATCGATACAGTGGAATTGCAAGGGGCAGGAACATTGTCAGCCCTCGATATCATCACTCCGGCAAGTTGTGCCGGTGTCAAGGATGGCTCAATACAGATCATGGTCAATGGGGGTACTATACCTTACCACTATAACTGGAGTAATAACGGGCCCGATAGTCCCACTCAAAATAATTTGGCAGGAGGATCATATACTGTAAGTATCTCTGATGCCTCAGGCTGTCCTCCATTAGTCAAAACATATATAATCCCAGAAAATCCGTCTATTATAACTGCTTTTGACGTTGCCAGTATCAAACCCTCTTCCTGTTATGATGCAGTAGTAGGTGACGGGCAAGCCAAGGTCAATGCCAGTGGGGGTAATGCAGCTACTTACACTTTCATTTGGTCCAGTGGAGAAACCAATACAGGTACTTCTTCGACTGCAACTAAACTGAACGGTGGAATGCAATATGTGACTATCTCCGACGGCATCTGTACAAGGATAGATTCAGTACTTATTCCTTCTACACCAGCCATCATTGTAGACAAAGTCTCTACGATAATCAAAGATGAATCATGCTTTAATTCAAAGGATGGTGCTATCAACCTTGTAGCCACAGGAGGAAATGGTGGATTCACATACAATTGGTTACCGTCTGTAGGCAGTAATGCCAACCTTAGTAATCTATCTAGTGGAACTTACCTACTGACTATCACAGACAGTAAGAATTGTATTCTTCGTGATTCATTTAAAATAAGAGGACCTGCCCTGTTCGTAGCAGTAGTAGATTCCAACAATACAACCGACATTACGTGTGCGGGCGCCAATGATGGAAAAATCTCAATAAAGATTTCAGGAGGAAATGCCGGAGCAGTTAATTATAACTGGATACCCGGTGTAGGTGGAAATAATGGTTCTGCTGATAATCTCGGAGCAGGGAATTATCAGATAAGTGTGACTGATAGCAAAGGATGCACAGATGTAGTCAATGTGCAACTTACTGAACCTATTGCAATGACTGTGACATACGATCCCATTGCAGAGTTGCAATGTGCAGGCTTTAAGACCAAGTTTGACATCAATAATGTCACAGGGGGTAAGGGGCCGGGTTATAAATTCAGTATAGATAATGGGCCAAGATTGGACGTATTTACTCCGGCTATGGTTTCCGGAGGCGACCATTTACTAACTGTTTATGACGAAAATGGATGTACTTATACAGAAAATATTACCGTCAAAGAACCGCTTCCTATCCTTGTATCTCTTCCGGAAGAAGTTAAAGTCAACCTGGGAGATTCAGTCTTACTAAGTCCTGAGATCAGTGCAGTCTTCCCTATTGACCTCATCGAATGGAGTCCTGGAGGAATACTGAGTTGTACCTCATGTGATGCCACTTTTGCGTCACCGTTTGAAAATTCATATGTAACAGTAAAGGTTACAGATGTCAATGGTTGCATAGCAACAGACTCTACACTTGTGATCGTAGATAAGAGTCGTAAGGTCTTCATACCTAATGTCTTTTCACCTAACAGAGATGGTATTAATGATAAATTTGAAATCTATACAGGACCGGGTGTGGCTAAGATTTCATATTTCCGCATTTTCGATAGATGGGGTGCCTGTATGTATGAGGAAAAAGATCTTGCTCCAAATCACAACGGAACAGCACGTGGTTGGGATGGTTGGTATAAAGGAAAAGAAATGCCTCCAGGTGTCTATACTTATGTAACTCAAGTTGAGTTTGAGGACAAAGCCTCACAGCTTTACTTTGGTAGTGTAACTCTAATTCGTTAACCTTCTACTTTAAGTAGTTCTACGTCAAAGATTAATACTGAATTAGCCGGTATCTCTGAGCTGCCTTTATTGCCATATCCATACCTGGAGGGAATAAATAGTCTAGCCTTTTCCCCTTCTTTCAGTAAGGCCATACCAATAACCCATCCTTTGATAACTTCACTCAACTTAAAAGTGACGTTGTTTGCAGAGTCAAAGATTCGATCGTCTATAAAATATCCTGTATAATTTACTGTTACCTTGGAGTTGCTATTTACAGCAACCTGTGGTAGTGTATCTATCGCATAATCAATTTTATAAAAAATGCCCTCTGGAGTAGAATCAGCCTGGATGCGGTGTGAGGAAAGATAAGAGTAGATCAACTTTTTGTCTTTGGCAAATTGATTAGCATCTGAGAAATTACTGTCATCCTTTGAACAAGAGCTCATCAGCACAATTGGAATCATTAAGTATATAAGTCGAATTAATCTCATCAGTGGTTGTTTGCGAGGTAAACGTTCTAAAAGTGTAAAATGCTTACTCTTGTTCTATTTTAAATTTAAGTCCTTTCTTTTTGCCCAGATCTAACAGATAATCAAATGCAGCTCTGTATTCATTTTCTATCGTTCCATCAAGCACTGCTTCTCTTATTTCATTCTTTAGCTCACCTACAATCGGTCCGCTTCTTACTTCAAATGTTTCCATAATTACCTGACCATCTATGGGTGGCTGCCAATTGCGAAGCCTGTCCTTCTCTTCGATTTCTTGCAGTCGAGTTCTGACCATTTCATAATTTTCCAAAAGTCTCTTTACTTTTCGCTCATTTTTGGAAGTGATGTCAGCTTCGCAGAGTTGCATCAGTGAATCTATATCATCTCCAGCATCAAACAACAAACGTCTGACCGCGCTATCTGTGATATTTTCACTGGTCAAGCTTATAGGTCTCAAATGATACCGGACCATCTTCTGGACGAACTTCATATGCTGGTCTAACGGCATTTTCATCCGTTTAAAAATTCTTGGTACCATGAATGCACCTAATACCTCATGACCATGAAAAGTCCATCCCTGAACAGGCTCAAATTTTTTGGTAGGTGGCTTAGCTATATCGTGAAGTAATGCTGCCCATCGGAGCCAGACATCTTTGGACTTTGCAGCCAGATTATCCAATACTTCCATGGTGTGAAGAAAATTATCCTTGTGGCCCTTTCCATCCTGATAATCAACTCCTGAAAGTTCGACCATCTCAGGCAAGATAAACTGCAAGAGACCACTCTCAAATAACAATCTGAATCCTACTGAAGGCTTATCGCAGTGCATTATCTTGTCCAGCTCAGTATAGATACGCTCGGCACTGACTATTTTTATTCTTTCTTTATTCCTATTTATTGCCTGAAAGGTATCAGGATCGATGGTAAAATTAAGTTGATTCGCAAAGCGAATAGCCCTCATCATGCGTAGCGGGTCATCTGAAAAAGTGACGTCAGCATCCAAAGGCGTCTTGATTAGCTTTTGCTCCAGATGTTCCATTCCGTCAAATGGATCAAACAACTCACCATAATTTTTTTGATTCATGCTTATGGCAAGCGCATTGATTGTAAAATCTCGTCGCAATTGATCATCGTAGAGTGTACCATTCTCGACCGAGGGTTTTCTGCTTTCAGCTGAGTAGGATTCCTTTCTGGCGCCTACAAACTCGATAATCAAATCCTTGTGGCGAATGGAAGCAGTACCAAAGGTCTTATAGTAGGCTACTTTAGGTGCAGGATGGATATAAGATGCTATCTCTGCTGCAAAATCTATCCCATTACCTACTACCACTACATCTATATCATAACTCTTCCGACCTAATATCTTATCTCTTACATACCCTCCTATCACATAAGCCTCGACCCCCATCGTAGCTGTCGCCCTTTGAATTAAATCATAAGCATACTTCTCTTCGTCGGATAGATTAAAATATAATATCATATGTAGAGCTTATACCGGGATCAATTCAGAAGAGTATTGATTCTTAATTTCAGCAGTGATATCCACTATTTCATTATAACTGGTTGCATGGACTAATTTATTTCTAAAAATTTTGACAGAGGGTAATCCCCGAAAGTAATTAGCATAATGTCGCTTCATTTCAGCTAGACCCACTCTTTCTCCCTTCCAGGTAATAGACCGGCTCAGATGAGTTAATACAGCCTCGATGCGCTCATCCAGTGTGGGTGGCTCAGGAATGGGTAACCCTTCTAAATGTGCTTTAATTTCTCTAAATATCCATGGATTTCCAATGGTGGCGCGACCTATCATGATTCCATCTACGCCATACCTATCGCGATACAGTTTTGCTTTTTCAGGCGAATCAATATCTCCATTTCCGAATACGGGTATATGCATACGTGGATTTGCCTTTACTGCTCCGATGAGGGTCCAGTCTGCTTCTCCAGTATACATTTGCTTTCTGGTACGGCCATGAATAGAAATGGCTTTGATACCAATATCTTGTAACCTTTCTGCGACTTCTACTATATTGATGCTTTGTTCATCCCAGCCCAAACGAGTCTTGACCGTCACAGGAAGCGAAGTTGAGTTTACCACAGCACGTGTAAGATTGATCATCCTGTCTATATCTTGTAGTATACCTGCCCCGGCTAGTTTACAAACCACTTTCTTTACAGGGCAACCATAATTAATATCCAGTACTTCCGGTTTAGTTCTCTCGATGATTCTAGCAGCTTCAGTCATAGAGTTCACATCCGAACCAAATATTTGAATCCCTACCGGGCGCTCTTCATCGCGAATATCCAGTTTCTGTATGCTTTTATCTGCATTTCTGATTAATCCTTCAACTGAAATAAATTCAGTATAGAGCATATCACAACCTTGCGCCTTGCACAATGCTCTAAAAGGTGGATCACTTACATCCTCCATAGGCGCAAGTAATAAGGGAAACTCGCCAAGATTGATATCACCGATTTTTACCAACAGTTCAGATTATACGGCTAAGATAAAAAAAGCCCCACATTTAGAATGTAGGGCTTCGAATTGGTGGCGGAGGCAGGACTTGAACCTGCGGCCTTCGGGTTATGAGCCCGACGAGCTACCAACTGCTCCACTCCGCGGTATTTTTTTTAATTGAGTTGCAAAGGTACAAATTTGTTTGTCTATTGCAAATTTTAATTTATAATTAATTTGCCCGTTATTGGTAAATTACCCTCAGAGCTGATCTTATAAATGTAAAATCCTGAGGGAAAGTTCATTTTAGAGAACTCAATATTAGAGCTTGTTCCAGAGAGTGGTTCACTTAATACTTTTATACCATTTGAATTGAACAGTTCAATCCTACTATTTAGAGTAAAGTTTCCTTCCACTTTAATCACGTCCGTAGCCGGATTGGGATAAATCCGAAATGAAGACACATCAACCTTGTCATTAGCTACAATCTCAGAAAGTGACAAAACTCTGATTTTATCCAGGAATATTCCAGTCTTATTCCAGCGAGCATCGGATCGGAATAAAAATTTCAGGTATACAGATTTGCCAGCATATTCAGTCAAATCCATGAGCACATTTTCCCAGTTCGGTTGATATCCATCCAATACGGGCTCGTCAAGAATTTGATCTAATGAACCCGGAGTGGTTAGGTTACCACATAGTGGAGACCAGAAATGCCCGTCTTCAGAGGCATACACTTTAAAATAATCGATATTCTTCTCTATATACCACTTTGCAAAAAACGATAACTTTAGATTGTTATCATTGGGAAGTTGGATTTTATTTTTGGTGATCAATTGTTTGTCAGAAGCCTTGTCGTATTCTTCATTTTTCGTAACAGCAAAAGAAGAAGTACCTATATAAGCCTCCTTATTTGTAATAACCCAATTATTTTCTGAAGAAATGAACTGAAAAAGAGATAAATCATTCCCGTCAGAAGCAAAAATCACTTTTGCCGGCATTACATCTACAGTCAATGTATCAAAATGTATGTATCCACCATAGTCAATGGCCAATTTGAAAGATAGAGTCTTAGCGTGTGGATTAGTATTATAAAAAGGTACAGAATAGACCTGTTTCTCTAAGTGTGGTTTTGAAAATGTAAACTCTCTATCGAAGGGCTGCAAAGAATTACTGACGGGGCTGATACGTATGCTCACCGGATCCCCCAAAAGACCATCCCGAGTCACATTAATCTGTAGAGTATCAAAGGTTTGAGTTATTATCTTTTCAGAAGCAATATTAGCACTCACTTTATTGTGCACCAACCACATAGAGGTAATATTTTGAGACAACATCTCGTCACAAATAGGTACGATACGGTCCACAGTGGGCCAAAAGCTATTGGCTTCATTATCTTCAGCAGCGCCACACTCAGTCGTAAGTGAGATCAGTGGATGATTCGGCGTCCCCTGATTATACATCCAGTCATCTGCAGCTCCGTTAACAGGATAATCAAGCACCTCTACATTCAACCCATATCCATAGTCAGTATACTTACTAAGTAACTCTGCAAATGATATGTAAGTCAGGCTATCAATACAATTGGCCGGATTATATCCCCAGGGATAGATAATTTCATTTGCATAAGAGTGATAATTAATAGCTAAACTAAAATTGTTCGATTTTACAAGTGAGCGAACAGCTTTTGTTTCCTGCTCAGAAAAACCGTCATAGCCTCTATAAGTATCTGAAGTAGGTACAGGTGAGGAGCCTGAATCATCATACCCCCAGGCAAACCCATAGTTTCTATTTAGATCTACACCCTGAGGAGCTTCAGTATCATAATTTCGATTTTTACGCCAGTTACCACCACCGTTCGGTGCTTGAGCTTGATTATAGAGATAGCCATCCGGGTTTACACATGGCATAAAGAATAGCTCAGTATTATCTACCAAATATTTGATCTCAGGATTTTTATCATAATTCTCCAAAACATACCACATAAAATAAACCAATTGAGCCATACTCATTGGTTCCCGCGCGTGATGCAGCGCAGTATATAGTATCTGTGGCTCATCCGCCATTTCATTTTGATCAGGATTATCAGAGATTTTTACATATTCCAGATAGTTGCCTCTTTTTGTTCTAAAAGACGAATTGTGCGTTTTTGCGGAAATCAGGTTGGGATATAATTGGTGCATTCTGTCCAACTCTGACATTAACTTATTGTAGGTTAGATAGTAA
>Ga0073902_10000543_pt1 | contig 22294 bp, 24 predicted proteins | sample KloWWTmeKNB19Kit_FD_66667 | JGI IMG/M metagenome (GOLD analysis project Ga0073902, IMG submission 66667) | Active sludge microbial communities from Klosterneuburg, Austria, studying microevolution and ecology of nitrifiers - Klosterneuburg... | ecosystem: Engineered > WWTP > Aerobic digester >...
ACGGCATTCTTTACATATTCCAGATCAATACCCAGCTTACCACCAATGCAGGAATCAGTCATTGCCATCAGTGAAGTAGGCATATGCACGAAGTCAATACCACGTTTAAATGTTGCCGCAGCAAAGCCGCCCATATCACCCGTCACGCCACCACCCAGCAGCACGACTATGACTTTCCGATCGAGGTGATGCTCCAGCCAGTGAACCCAGATATCCGCACAGGTCTTAATATTTTTATGCTGTTCGCCCGGAGGAACGATGGTGGTAATGTATGGTATCTCGAGATTCAGAGCTGGAAGACAATAGTGGGCCGTATTTTCGTCACAGACTACTACGGCACGGGTATATTTCTTTTGCAGAAGGAAGTGATTCAGCGCGCTGATGGCTTCTTCCGGAAAGAGCGAATAGTCCTGGATGTCGATTCGTTCTATCTTCATGATCGGTGCAGCGTATTGAGACTCCAGGCTTCAGCTTTTTGTGAGAATAACGTCCGGACATAGCTCCAGGTAGTCCCGAATAGCTCAGACTGACGATATTCCTCCAGGTACGTCGCCGCGGTCCAGATGCTATAAGTGAAGATGATTCCGGGGTCAGTCGTGTCCTGGAGCAGATGTAGCGAAGTACAACCTGCAGCCGAGCGGATGGCCTCCTTTTTCTCTTCGAAATGAGCTAGAAAAGCCGGGATGTGTTCGCGCTTGAAGTGCATTTTTACAATGCGAATGATTTCCATGCAGAAAATTATATCTGGTAATCTGGTAAAAGTAAACTTTAGACGGTACATTGATATGATATGTCTTTAAAATAGTCCAACTACAGGTATTTTTCTATTTTTGTCCACAATAAAAATAATCAGGTGAAGCGAATTCATTGGGTCATAGGAATTATTCTTCTGGTGCTAATCATCGATCAGGTATCCAAATTTTATATCAAGCTGAATTTTGAATACGGCGAAGGTGTACCAATGTTTGGGTTATCCTGGGCATATCTGCATTTCATCGAGAATAAAGGAATGGCTTTTGGTATTACACTAGGCGGGGATTTGGGGAAATTGTTATTGAGTGTCTTCCGAATTGCCGCAGTGATTTTATTGTGGATTTATATCATCCGGCTCGAAAAGCAACGTGCACATATGGGGCTATTAGTGGCTTTTGGGCTGATTTTTGCAGGTGCAGTAGGCAACATTATCGACAGCGCTTTCTATGGTCTGATCTTTTCAGAATCCAACTATCATGGCGGAGTGGCTCATCTGGTTCCTTTCGGCCAGGGGTATGCGGGATTTCTGCATGGCAGCGTGGTGGATATGCTTTACTTTCCTTTGATAGATACGGTATGGCCTTCATGGGTACCCTATCTCGGTGGTTCAGAATTTCAATTCTTTAAACCGGTATTCAATGTAGCTGATTCATCCATCACATTGGGTGTTTCTATTTTATTGCTTTTCTATAATTCATTCTTTAAAGATAAAACCCCTACAGACGATGCAGAGGCAATACCTGTAATTGAATTCGACCCAAGAGCACTTCGTACTGAATAAAACACGACTATTTATTTCAAAGTCAATACTGATCAAATATTTTTATGAAAAATCAATTCTTACAGGGCCTGATTGTTGCCCTATTCTTCATGACATCTTCTATTGATGCTCAGGCTCAGATCAATGCCAGCCTGATGCGATTTCCGGATGTATCAGACAAAAACATCGTCTTTGCCTATGCCAATGATATCTGGATCGTGCCAAAGACGGGTGGTGAAGCTTCAAGACTGAGTTCACCAAAGGGTCAGGAGGTTTTTCCTAAATTCTCTCCGGATGGTCAGATGATTGCTTTTTCGGGCAATTATGATGGCAACAATGATGTCTTTGTAATGCCGGTGGCCGGCGGAATTCCACAGAGATTGACTTCGCATGGTTATACGGATCGGGTCATCGATTGGACAGCAGATGGTAATCAAGTCATCTTCGCGTCTTCCCGAGAGAGCGGTAAGGCCCGATACAATCAGTTTTATAAAGTGCACAAGACGGGAGGTACAATAGAAAAACTGCCGCTCGAATATGCAGAATACGGCTCACTGAGTCCTGATGGAAGTCAGATGGCAGTAGTATATATAACTCAGATATTTCGCACTTGGAAGCGATACAAAGGGGGCACAAAGGGCAAAATCGTGATCTACAACTTCAAGGATAGTACATCACGATATCTAAGCTTGCCTACAGGTGGTGGCGATGAGTTCCCAATGTGGCATGCAAATAATCTGTATTTTATCTCTGATAGAGGTTCGGAAGAGCGGATGAACCTATATAAACATGATTTGGTGACAGGAACTACGACTCAACTGACTAATTATACCGATTATGATATCCATTTTCCATCTTTAGGTCCGGCAGAGATAGTGTATGAGCAAGGCGGAAAACTTCACTTATACAATCTTGCAGCCGGAACAGATAAGTCTGTCTCTGTCACACTGGTCACAGATGAGACCGGCCTCAAACCAAAGATGGTTTCAACAGAAAACTATATTCAATCCACCGCGCTATCTCCGGATGGCAAGCGGGTCCTGATAGAAGCGCGCGGAGACATATATTCCCTACCTGCTAAGGATGGATTTGTAAAGAACCTGACTCAGACTTCAGGCGTTGCTGAGCGTACGCCAGTATGGTCCCCGGATGGCAAGTCGATCGCTTTCTGGTCGGACAAATCAGGAGAATACGAAATTTATATACAGGATGCAGATTTGTCAAAGCCGGCAGTACAAAGAACCAAATACGGGAAGGGTTATCGCTACAACCTATTTTGGTCGCCGGATAGTAAGAAAATTAGTTTTATCAACCAGGCCGGTGAGATACACGTCCTGGACCTGCCCAGTGGTAAGACTCAGCAAATAGATAAGTTATTCACCTCTTCACACGGCACACTGGCGGGTTTTACTGCCAATTGGTCGATTGATTCCCGTTGGCTCACATATGCCCGCGGCTTGCCCAATGGTAATGAAGCTGTCTTTATATATGATGCGCGCAATGATAAGAGAATTCAGTGTACCAGTGGCTTCTACAGCAGTACATCGCCTATATTTGACGAATCCGGCAAATACCTCTTTCTCACTACCAATCAGTCATTGACACCTCAGTATAGTGATATGGATAATACTTTTATCTATACTAATTCAACAAAACTGGCTTTCATTACACTAAGTAAAGACAGTGTTTCTCTCCTTGCCCCCGTAAATGATACGGTAGCAGTCAAGACTCCGACTGATATCAAGCGTAGCTCTGACAAGAAAGCTGAAGAAAAGAAATCTAAATCAACTAAAGCGAGCAATAAGAAAAAAGAAGAACCTAAAAAAGAAACTCCGCTGACTGCGGTGGTTATAGATACTCTAAATATGGAGCAACGTCTGGAGCTATTGACTCCGGCTGCTGGAAATATGGGTCAACTGGCTTCCATTCCGGGTAAATTGCTCTATCTACGCTACGAGGAAGGTGGTGCGCAACTGAAATATCTTGATTTGGAGAAAAAAGAGGAGAAAGTCATTTTAGCCGGTATTGATGGCTATGATTTATCCGCTGACAGGAAGAAGCTTTTGGTTTCAAAAGAAGGAAAGCTAGCAGTAGTTGATCCGATAGAAAATACAAAATTTGAAAATCCCATTCGAAAGAATGAGATGACCGCATTCATAGACCCTCGTCAGGAATGGGAGCAAGTATTTACAGATGCGTGGCGCCTGGAACGCGACTATTTCTATGATGCCAATATGCATGGTGTCAACTGGCAGCAAGTGCGTGAGCGATATGACGATCTCCTCAAGAGTGCTGCTACACGTGAAGACGTGGCCTTTATTATCGGCGAGATGATTGGCGAACTAAATGCTTCACACACTTACTATTCCGGAGGCGATCTGGAAACTGGAAAATCCACCAACACAGGCTACCTGGGCATCAACTGGGCCGCTGATGGAGACTATTACAAAGTGGGTAAGATCATACGTGGCGCAGAGTGGGATGCAGAAGCGCGGTCGCCGCTGGATCAGCCCGGAGTGAAGATTACTGAGGGAGATCGGATCTTAGCCGTTAATGGGGTGCCAATCAACACAAAAGCGGAGCCGTATGAAAACTTTGCGGGCCTGGCCGATAAGACTATTGAGCTTACTTACAGCAAGCCACCTTTCAATACCACACACACAGCAGTAGTGACTACCATGGGCGATGAATACCGGCTACGTAATCTAGCCTGGATAGAACATATGCGCCGACGCGTGGAGGAAGCTACTCATGGTGAGGCAGGATATATTTATGTGCCAAGCACAGGACTGGATGGACAGAATGAACTAATCAGGATGTTTAGTGCCCAGAAAGACAAAAAAGCGCTCATCATAGATGAACGATTTAATAATGGCGGCCAGATCCCGGATCGCTTTATCGAGATGCTAGATCGAAAACCATTGGTATATTGGGCCACCCGTGATGGACAGGCTTGGAAGTGGCCTCCTAACGGTCACTTTGGCCCTAAGGTAATGCTGATCAATGGTTGGAGCGGTTCGGGCGGTGATGCCTTCCCGGATTATTTCAGGAAGAGAGGTCTTGGCCCACTGATCGGTTCAAGAACTTGGGGTGGTCTGATAGGAATCAGTGGTGCGCCTCAGCTCATCGATGGTGCTAATGTAACCGTGCCTACCTTCAGGATGTATAATCTCGATGGCACTTGGTTCAAAGAAGGGTATGGTGTAGATCCCGATATTCAAGTGGATGAAAATCTCGGAATGATGGCTCGTGGTGTTGATGTACAGTTGGAGCGCGCTATTGTAGAAATCAAAAGATTATTGAAAGAGACGCCTTTTGAGCCTCCGATGAGGCCGACAGAGGAAAAAAGATAGTAGGAGAAATAAATAAAGCTGATTCCTTGTTTAGAATAAATCTAAATTATATTATTGCGACAAAATTGAAAATATGTTTGTAGCAATCAATTACATTTCTTGCAAAGAAGAGTATAAAACCAGATTTGAAGAATTATTCGGCAGCCGGGCTAAGGCCATTGATACTATGCCTGGGTTCAAGTACATGGAAGTGCTCCGACCCTCGGATGAGTCCGGTGAATACTTGATCATGAGTCACTGGGACTCTGAGGATCAATTTAAAGGCTGGACAAAATCTCCTGAATTCATTGAAGGTCATAAAAGAGGGTTTGAAGACATCACTAAAGCGCGCGAGGCAGGACTTGAACCACCCATGCGCAGCACATTTAAAACCTACGAGATAATATCAAATTAATGAAGATGAAAGCCTGGCTGAAAAAAATCGGATTGATCGGGTTTCTGTTTTTTCTGATCAAAGGCCTCATTTGGCTGGCCATATTTTTTGGTGCCGGTAAATGGTTGGCGACCTGGTGGGATTAATTCTTACCAGTACATTTGTATTGTCCTACCACCCTATTAATCTACCATAAATCAGTGTGTCTATTAAGTTAGGTCGATACACCACATTGGAATTCGTAGTAATTGGTTGAAAATACTTCAACTCCTAAGTATAAGTTGAATGAACAAACTTCTCCAAAGACTACCCGGACTTATACAGTAAAACCATGAATTAATTTTTTGGTAATTTAAGATGAGGGCAGTAGAAATTTCTAGACTGATATTTGTATCATCAATCAGTAATTAATGGATGCGATTGACACAAATTAGGAAAGGGTGATGCTTAATAAATTTTAAAAGGAATTCGGTGAAAGAATCGGATTCCTTTTTTTAATGTCTACATTTTCTTAATTTTCTTCGATCGAATATTAGTTCTTCCGGCAGTTCCAAAACTTTATATATAAAAAAGAGCCCTCCGCATGCGGAGGGCTCTTTAATTTTGGGACCTAAATTGTTATTAGATCTTAGTCACACGCACGTCTATACGTCTGTTCTGAGCTTTACACTCAGGCGTATCGTTAGCAGCACATATCGGATGAGTTTCACCATATCCTTCAGCTTCCAGACGAGCATTACCCACGCCCAGTTTCAGCAGTGAAGTTTTCGCAGTCATTGCTCTAGCTTCAGATAGTTTTTGATTTACATTATCATCACCATCAGAGTCGGTATATCCACCCAGTTTCAATGATACACTTGGATAAGCCTTCAAGATTGCATAGATATTTTTCAACTGTGCTTCTGAGTCTTTTGTCAGTGTACTTTTGCCTTTGTCAAAATAAAGTCTGTCAAAGGAGAACCAGGTATTTTTTAATGTTTCCTCATCTGTAGGTTTGCTATTGATGAAATTAACTAGTTTATTTTCTACTGAATTTTCACCTACATTAAGTGTCACGCCATCGGGAAGTTTAACTTCTACATTGTTACCCAGATCAGCGACCCAGTTACCCGCATCATTCAGTTTACCTTTGATTACATCTACTGCATTTGCAGTTTTACTTTGAAGTGAGTCCACAGCTGTTTCAATCACAGTAGCGGTAGTATCGGTGACTTGATTCGCATCAGCAGCAACTTTGTCACTGTTACAACTTCTCATTAGAAACCACAATAGGATCAAGCCGGCAAGGAGTAAGAGCCAGGGAAGAAATTTACCCATTCCACCACCAGGGGCATTATTGGTCGGGACAGTAGTGTTGGTTGCAGTAGTTCTTGGCACATCAGGTGTAGAAGAGAAATTCAATAATCCCGATAGGCCTGCAGGTAGTAAAGATTTAACCCAGGGGCTTTGGCCTCTAAGTAGGTCCATCAGACCGGTAGTTCCCAGATTGTCAGACTGAACACGACGATTCAATAGTCCCATCAGGAAGGGAGCAGCCAGACTAAATAAAGATGAGACTGAACTGGTCTTTGCATTGTTTTTATTGGAAACCCAATCGATCACAGAACCCAATTTGTCGCCCAGCAACGATCTGACGATAGGCAAACCACTGTTCATGATGCTATTCAGCGTTCCTTCGCCACCTGAGATCAAGTTGCTGAGAGTTCCGATAACATTCGAATTGTCTTGCGTGATCATGTTCATTATGCTGGAAGCTCCAGACTCCGTAGATCCTTTTTGAATCAATGAGCCTAATAAAGCGGGCACGACTGAATCCAGTACGCTGCGTGTAGTAGTTTCACTTTCTCCCAAGAACCCAGAAGCGGCATTGGCTAAAGTTCCTGATACTTCATTTTTGAAGAGGTCTAAAATGTTAACTGCCATGTTTTTTTAAATTTTAATAGTTACTTAATAATGCTCTTATAGAAAATTTAACATTTTCTTAGCACTTATTCTTACGTTTAAATTTTGAAAAGTCACTATTTGTTTTGGAGGAGTAAGTGGATGTGATTTATCAGATTTTGAAATATGGGTAACATTAAAACTTAACTATATAATTTACGCAAAAAACAAAATATAATTTTATTATTCCAAAAACAAAATGATTATATTTGGCAAAGTTTTTTTAAAGTAAATGGAAAAAATGAAGGGTCTAGCTATCCATCCATTCAATCCAATGGTCTAAAGCTTGAAAATCTTTAAAGCCCGCACGAATCTCTTCGCCCCCTGCGAGACAGATACCTGCGAAACTTTCAATATTCACTCCCACATGATCGTCGAAGTGAAGCGCAGAGAGGTCTAGAAGAGTCGGCGCATCCAAAGTGGAGTTCGGAGGATAAAGTCCTCGCTGAACAAAATAATCAAACTCTCCATAGGAAAAGCAAGAAAATACAGTATAGCCTGCATGGTTGAGGTGTGCTATACTATGCTCCAGCCACAATCCTGTGATCTCCGGGTGAGCTTCTCGTAGATAGGTAAATTGATCTGTGTCATAGACTGTCATCCCCAGATTTACTCCACTGAGCCATCCGGTAATACTCTGCAACTTTGCTGAATTAATGATTCCGGGTCCCGGATCAATAATTATCCAATCAAATAAATGTGCAGCGAAATAGCGGGCGTCAGTGAGATTATTGATTCTGTAAGCTATCTTTATCATATAGAGACAAGAATAAGATTGATGTCAAAGGTACAGAATGAATCCAAGTTATCTCGACGTGTATGATGTAGTGGCGGTGATTCCGAGTGGTAGAGTGACCAGCTATGGAGCTATAGCAAGGTTTCTGGGCCTTTCTTCTCCGAGAATTGTAGGAAGAGCTATGTCAAAACTGGAATGTGGGCATTCTCTTCCGGCGCACAGGGTGCTGAATAGCCAGGGATACCTCTCCGGTGCAGCATGCTTCACTCCCGAAGGAAATATGGTAAAACTGCTCCTGGCAGAAGGCCATACGGTGAAGAATGGTCGTCTGATGAACTTTAAAGCTGTATTTTGGGATCCCTCTATAGAGATTCAGTAAATTTGTCATACCTTAATCAAAATCAAAAGCATGAGATCTATATTCTTTATAATTTTTTGCCTGGTAGTGGTAGCCTCGAGAGCTCAATCCCCGGAAGGTACCTGGCTCACCATCGATGATAACACGGGTAAAGCCAAGTCATGGGTGGAAATCTACAAAGTGAATAATGAATACTACGGCAAGGTGGTGAAACTGCTCGAAGGAGTAACTACTAGTGTTTGCACTAAATGTACCGGTGACAAAAAGGATAAACCCATAGTAGGAATGGTTATACTCACTCATCTCAAGGTATATACTAATTATTGGAAAGGGGGTGAAATACTGGACCCTAAAACCGGCAATACCTATGGCTGCAGCATTTGGTTTGAAAATAACAATTACAATCAATTGTATGTACGTGGCAAACACTGGTCGGGCCTATTTCGCGATCAGACCTGGAAGCGAGTAGAATAAGTTGTGGCGGTATCAGGCTGTTAAAGTTTTGATTTACACAATAATTTATTGAGACTCTTTGTTTTATAGGTCTTATTGATTATCAAATAACTAAAATTAAAGTATGAACAAAATCTTTACTCCTTATAACACCACGCTTCAACCCATTAACTCCAAAAACTTCCCGTTCCACATAGTACAGGAGACATTGGATGCCCCGATCAGCCACCTGGCAGCACTAATTCCCAAACATCAGTTTAATCCTACTAAGAAGTCTATCGACTTTATTCTGGCTTATAGCCGGAAAGAGAGCAGAGTTTAGGCTAGTAAATATTAGTTAAGTATGGTCAGCTTTCAGTTGTCAGTTTCAAGCAGTGGAGGAGGACAGGTGATAAGTGGCGCGAAAATAGTGGATAAAAGCTAACTACCTAATGTGCCAACGCGCCAATGTTCTAAAAGCATAGTGCCCCAAAGCCCAAAGACTATGCCGCCAGAACGGCACTTACGAAGAATAGCGTCCAAAAGACTAAAAAAGTGACAGGAGACTCGTGACATGTGACAAAGACGTTAAATAGAAATGTCTAAATATCAAACGATAAACTTCAATTCAAAAATAGCCAAAGCCCTAATGTGCCAACGCGCCCATGTGCTAAAAGCATAGTGCACAAAGACCAAAGACTCTGCCGCCAGAACGGCACTTACCAAGAGTAGCGTCCAAAAGACAAAAAAAGTGACAGGAGACTCGTGACATGTGACAAGACGTTAAATAGAAATATCTAAATATCAAACGATAAACTTCAATTCAAAAATAGCCAAACCCCTAATTTGCCAACGCGCAAATGCGCTAACAACGGAGCGACTCAAAATATGCCTACAGAAATAGAACATAAATATTTAGTAGATAATCAGAAGTGGACCCAAGTAACTACTGACAAGAGTGTTAAGATAAGACAAGGATATATATTGCCGGATCTTGATAAATCAGTTCGTATACGTACTTTTGATCATAAGGGCTATATAACCATAAAAGGTAAAAATATAGGCGCCAGCCGTCCGGAGTATGAATACGAAATACCCTTGGAAGACGCAAATGAATTACTGGAACTTTTTTGTTCGGGTATAATTGAAAAGACCCGACATTATGTAGTCTTCGAGAATAAAACCTGGGAAGTGGATGTTTTTGAGGGTCTTAATGCAGGCTTAATTGTAGCTGAAATTGAATTAAAAGATAAAGATGAAAGTTATGTAATACCTGATTGGGCAGGCGCAGAAGTTACTAATGATGAAAAATACGCTAATCCAAGTTTATCAATCAAGCCTTATAATACGTGGTTTCAAATAAACAAACATTACCGCCGGTATTAGTATAAATATTCAATGGAATATTGAGTAATTCACTCGATCACGTAGAAAAATTAATCGAGTTATTTGAAATAGAAAATAATTAAATGAAACGTGAAGTGAAATATTCCAAAGCTGCCATTATTATTATTTTCGTTGCACTTATAAGAACCCTATCTGAGCCCTTCAGATTACAATACTATTCGACTTCAAATATTGGACTTGAACAATTAAAACCTTTTCTTTTGGCGGCTTTAATTGCCGCTTCAGGACTTTTGGGAATGTTTATTCTTTCTTTATATGGGAGACACAAGATTATAATTTTACTTGCAGTATTAATTATCTGTGCCATGTTGGTTTTAAAACAAATTTATCAGGTGTAAATATGAGGGTTTAGTTCTATATTCTTATAAGAAAAGTACTTGATGAATCACAATAATTCACGCAGGCCAGACCCTCAAACTTCAGACTTCCTAAATGGAGTCAAGTAGGAATCGACGCTCCATAATATTTTGCAACATTTGCTTTCCTTCTTATATAGAGAAAATGGCGCTATAAACTATATCAAACTATATCCCTCACCCCTCGCCGACGTGTCGCTATAGATCAAAAGCTAATGATCAATTTTCAATCAAAACACTTTCCAATATTTCGGGCTCCGGTAAATCGTCCAGATCCTCCACTGTATCTATGGGTGGCTTTAATGATCTAAATCTGGACACAATAAACCAAGTCAAAGGTAGGACGCCGCCAAAGAAAAATACGGACGCACCTATGCCTCGTAGCCAAGTCAATGAACTGAATACGCCGTCATCAATAAACTGACTGGAGCGAGCAAACCATAAGCCATTATCGACGATGGCTTTAAACTGGATAGCTCCGGCGGGAAACAGATCGAGTACAACCATCAGCATAAGGCCAATATTAATAGACCAAAAGGAGAATTTAACTAATTTTTCGCTCCATCTATTTGGCTTAAATAAGAGCCTTGAGGCAAACAGTAATGCAGCCAGTGAGATATTACCATATACTCCCATGAGCGCTGCGTGCGCATGATTGATAGTCAAGTAAGAGCCGTGCTCGAAGTAATTCATGATGGGTAGATTGACGATGATACCCATAACACCTGCACCGAAGAAATTCCAAAAATTGACAGCGATGAGAAATAAGAAAACCTCAGGAAAACCAAAATTTCCCAAGTCTTTATGTTCCACTCCATTCAGTGCTATGGCCGGCATGTTTTTAAAGCGCCAAGCTTCTACAGTGAGTAGAATTAAAGGCACAAACTGTAAGGTAGAGAATACTGAGCCCAATGCCATGGTGGCGACCGGCTTAGCGTTCCAGTAAAAATTGTGAGAGATACCGAGCAGGCCGGTACCCAGGAACAGTATAGTGGCAAAATAGACCACACGTATGGCAGCCTGGCGACTGACCAGTCCCATCAGAACCATCAGATAACTCACGATAATAGTGATAAACACTTCAAAAAAAGCTTCTACCCACATATGGATGACCATCCATCTCCAAAAATCTGCGATTACAAAATTGGTCTCCGGTCTGCCGATAAATCCGGATATAAACAATACCGGGATTCCGATTACCGAATACATAATCCAGTTGGGAAGATTCCAGGGTTTTCCTTTAATAAGTGCTGGCCTGACGCCACGATATACTACTACACCCCACAGAATGAAGATGAGCATGAGTAATATCTGGAATACTCTACCGAAATCAACGTATTCCCAGCCCTGATGTCCGAATAAATACCACCAGTTACCCAGTATACCTTTAGGGCCCAGCACCATTCCTACCAGCGAACCACCCACCATCACAAAGAGCATCACGAAGAGAATATTGATCAATGTAAGTTGTCCACGAATTTCTTTTTTTGACAAGATGGGAAGTATGAAGATAGACGATGCTATCCAACAGGTCGATATCCAGTAGAGAGATAGCATCAGGTGCCAACTGCGTGAGATATTGACCGGGAAGACTTCTGACGGATAGATACCAAAGAAGCCCAGGAAATTTACAAAGTCATTTATAGTGATGATGCCACACGATACCTGTAGGGCGAACAATAGTATGGCTACAGCAAAAAATTTGTAGGTTGCTTTTTGGGTGGGAGTGGGTCTGAATTGGCTAACCTTATCGAGGGTAAGCAATTCTTTGCTGCCGGTCTTGAAAAATTTATTTGATAGCTGGTTGTATTGGCCAATATAGAATAGCACGATACCGCAAGCCAGCACAAAGGCCAAGAGGCCCAGCACACTCCATAGGATAACGGGTGAGGTAGGTGTATTGCCGGCTGCGGGATCAAAGGGCCAATTGTGGGTATAACTGAAATTACTACCCGGCCGCTCTACGGCACATACCCAGGCGCCCCAGAAGAAGAAGGCAGACAAGTCCTGGATCTCGGCCCTGCTAGTGATATAATTTTTAGGTGGAAATGAACCCTCGGGATTGTTGTCGATAAACATATCGGTGTAGTACACTTTGAGTTGAGTCAGCGCATAGGCTTGTGCTTCGGTCAGATCTACTATATTCTCCCTGGAATCGTATCGGTTTTGTTTTAATTCCTTCTTAATATATTCACGGATGATTTTCGACTCCATATCAGAGGCATCCCTGCCATTTTCTTTTTTAAATCTTTCCGCCTGGAAGAGGTACATCGACTCAGTGATTTGGTGGAGAGACTCTGCGGTAAAGTCCGGCCCTCTCTGTGCGCCATCGCCAAAGAAGGAACCGTATTCCATGAGAGCGTATTTATGGAAGACTTTTTGTCCCTGTTCTATAGTTGTTTTGCTGACTACTACCTCACCCGCCGGAGTTCGAAACCCGGTCATAGGAGGTGCATCGTTGTAGGTCTGGTAACCGATCATGCCGACCCCGGCTGCACTGATGACCAAAATAAATAAGAGTGGTTTCCACCAATTTTTAGTATTCATGAAGTAACTCATACTATTACTTCCCTGCACGAGGTCTCCATTATTTTTTTTCATAAAATATAATTTACACTAGATCAATGTAAATATAATAGTATTATATATTATATAGTATAAAAAAAAGTCAGGGTCTTAGTCGAATCTTGCCTTCTTCTATATTGATACCCATTTCTGCAACATTGGTATGTTCAAGTTTGTCTTTTAAAGATTCTTTGATTTCTTTCCAAATCTCGTGCATTGGGCACGGAACGGCTTCACCGCAATCAGGTAAACCGATGATGCATTTATCGAAGAAATCCTCTCCTTCCAGCACTTTGATAACCTCGCTGAGCAAGATTTTGTCCGGAGAGTACTTAAAGGCCACCCCGCCCTTAGGACCCTTACTTGACACAATAATTTGTGCTTGATTAAGTGATTGCAAGATTTTAGTCAGGAACTGGAAAGAAATATCGAGCTCATCTGAAAGTTCACGGATACTGACAAATTGCTGATCTTTTGTCTTTATTACCATCGACATTAATGCCCTTAGACCATATTCACTCGCTTTGGAAAGGATTTTCAACGTATTATTTTTAATTAGTCTTAATACACAAATAAACGTATTTCTAACTGAGATATAAAATATTGCGAGATCTTATTTGATTTTTTGTTGGTTGCCCTCGTTGTTTTATTGCGCCCTTTCAGGGCTAAGCTCTTATCCATGGGAATTTTTCCCCGAAAAAGACCCGCATGATATATGTGACCTTGGGGTTTTGAGTGTTTCTAGAACTGAATAAAGTAAGGATGCACTGCAGAATTAAGCCCTCCAAGCGTGAGGGATAGCAGCGATAGTCCTTAGCGAAGCGAGGACTAAAAGCGTATAGCCCGACCACGCCAAAGGCGGGGACACGCCCAAAAAGTAAGAATGAAATTCCTTACCCGATTAATTAATTGTAAAAGGTCAGGTCGATCATCCTGGTTTTGTATCGTGTAGGTATGTGGTACAGTTTATTTTTACGACCTGCGGCTTTCAGTGCCAAGCCCGCAGCTGTCATAGACCCACTAATAATGAGAAATGGCTTTGAATTGTCCGGCTTAAAGATCAGGGTAGCAAGTACAGAATTAATAAGGGCGACGCCACCACTGATAAATAAATACTGGCCTATGCGACGAATGGTCTTGGTCTTGCGGCTGCGAATGCCACTGAGGCTATCCGGCGAAACGACCCAGCCTTCGAAATAAATCAGATTATTGTCCGGGTCCAGACGCATGATAGAGCCGTGGTGCTCGACAGGATCATTGTGTAGCAAAAAGGCGACCTCATCTCCGGCCCCATATCGCTCCAGTACCTTACCTTTATAATTTTCAACCTGCAGGTATTTTTGAGCACTAACTGAGGTAGATATCATGCCACTACTCAGGCAAAGAGCAAGTATAAGTGTATTGATTATTTTTCTTCTCATCATTTGTCTGTCTCATTTTGTGGCAGGTGAGCCACTTGCTGCAACAGATAACGTATTGCTGTATGTATGTGTGTGGGTTGTACCTCCGTAGGACCTACGTAGATAAACATGAGCTTATAGTTGCGTTCCGCTGTTAATTCATGCTGCTGGAGTCGAACTGCCTCCCGAAGGTGCCGCTTGATGGTGTTGCGCCCGACTGCACTGCGGATATTCTTTTTTGAGACTGCTGCCCCCATTTGAAACGTTGTCTTACCGGATTGAGGTGGCTCGATACCATAAATCAACTTGATCGGATGCTTAAATAGGGAACGACCGGAGGCGAAGAGCCGCTCAATATTGGCCTTACCCTTGAGTTTTTTGGATTTGCCGAGTGTGTATTTTTGTGCAGACATAAAAAAAGCGTCGGGTTAAAAATAACCAGACGCTCTCATTTATTTAGACTTTCGTGTATTATTTTGAAGACATATCATCCGACACGCTTAGTCGGTGACGTCCTTTCGCCCTGCGATTGGCCAGGATACGACGACCATTCTTAGTGGCCATACGGCTACGGAAGCCATGCTTGTTCAATCTTTTGCGCCTGGAAGGCTGGAATGTCCGTTTCATCGATATAAGATTATATTTTTAAAAAGAGCGACAAAGGTAATACTTTCCTGATAATCAATGAAAAAAATTACACTTTTTCTAACATAGTTTTTTTTCGTATATTAATTTGTCACTTTTTCCTGCAGACAGAGCAATGGAACATCGCCATGATGTGAGAGCGATTTAGAGACGCTCTGTGAAAAGATGCGCTCAAACCAGTTGCGGTGCTTAGTGATGGTACACAGTATAGAGCGGGGCTTATCTTCCCTCAGCTCCAGAAGTGTATCGGTCACATAATCTCCTTCTAGTACCAGCTGACCACTTAGCAGGTCACCAAAGTTGTCGGTCAGAAATTTTTCAGTATCGCTGGTGGAGGTAGAATCCTTGTCCACGTGAACGGAGGTATATTTGAAGGCAAAATTCTGTTTGAGAAATGTAAGTAAGGCAACCGAACGCTCATCCACAGGTGTGATGTAGTCGGAAGCTACAAAGGCTTCAGTACCATTGTCGCTGAAGACATAATCTTTAGGCACGACAAACACCGGATGCTTGGACTGTACGATGACACCACCCGCGGTAGAGCCCATGATCATACCCTGAAGGCCACTGGAACCTGTAGAGCCCATCACGATGAGGTCCACATTGTTCTCCTCTGCTGCGTTCACTATAGAGGTGACCGTAAAGTCAATCTGGTAATCAGGCAAGATATTGCCAGCGTAGCCGGATGCCTTGAGCTGCAAGGCCGCCTCTGCGAGGGCCTGCTTCTTTACTTCGTAGTATTCATGTATAAAGATCGGGGAATACACACTGTTATTCATGCCTTCATTGGGATTGGAGGAGTGAAACAGTATGATGTCTGCATTTGATTTTGCACCGATCATCATAGCAATATTAGCAGCATGCACCGCACTCGCACTAAAATCTGTAGGAACCAAAATCTTTTTCATAGCCGATTTATTTTATTTAATCCCTTAAAAGTAAGCAAAATATAAATTTATAACGCTGCTTGAATAGACAAGTTGCCAAAATTTAATTTGCTCAATTCATACTGCGAAGAAACTCCTCATTACTGGTCGTACCGATCATATATTTCCTAAGGAATTCCATGGCTTCATCTGAGCGCATATCTGCCAGTTGGTTTCTGAGTATAAACATCCGCTGAAGGGTCTCTTTATCTTGCAACAGATCCTCTCTTCGAGTGCTTGATTTAGTAAGGTCGATGGCAGGATAGAGTCGCTTATTGGCCAGTCCACGGTCTAGCTGGAGCTCCATATTACCTGTTCCCTTGAACTCTTCGAAGATCACACCATCCATCTTTGAGCCGGTATCGATCAGCGCGGTGGCCAGGATAGTGAGTGAACCGCCATTTTCTATTTTCCTTGCGGCACCGAAGAATTTCTTGGGTTTGTGGAGGGCATTGGCCTCTACACCACCTGATAGCACTTTGCCACTGGCGGGTGCGACCGTATTGTAAGCACGTGCCAGCCTGGTGATGGAGTCGAGCAGAATGACCACATCATGGCCACATTCGACGAGTCTTTTTGCTTTTTCAAGTACGATGCCGGCTACCTTGACGTGATTTTCTGCCGGTTCGTCAAATGTACTGGCGACTACCTCGGCGTTGACACTGCGTCTCATATCTGTCACCTCTTCCGGACGTTCGTCCACTAGTAGCACTATGAGGAAGCATTCAGGGTGATTGGCTGAAATAGCATTGGCGATATCCTTGAGCAGGAAGGTTTTACCTGTCTTCGGTTGTGCCACGATCAGTCCGCGCTGACCCTTGCCTATGGGTGTGAAGAGGTCGATCATACGGTTTCCATAGTCCTTACCGACAGGAGACAACGTAAGATTAAATTTTTCTTGAGGGAATAAGGGAGTCAGATAGTCAAAGGGTACGCGGTCTCTAATCTGATTCGGTTCCAGACCATTGATGTGAGATACCCGGATGAGGGCAAAATACTTTTCACCTTCTTTGGGAGGGCGGATGAAACCCTTTACAGTATCACCTGTCTTCAGACCAAATAGTTTGATCTGAGATGGAGAGACATAGATATCATCGGGAGAGGTCAGGTAATTATAATCAGATGAGCGTAGAAAACCGTAGCCATCGATCATCATCTCCAGTACACCTTCGCCTTCGATCATGCCGTCGAAGTCGATATTGAACTTAGGTGCTGCGGGCTCTTCAGGTTCTTGCTTGACCGGTGTCTGGGTGGTCTTATGTACTTTTTTGTGGGTTGGTTTTACTTCAGCAGGCTCAGTTTCTTCATGTTTTACCTCTGTGGTGTCTGCTTTCGCAACAGGCGGAGCTGCAGGTTTTGTGGGGATGGGGGTTGTAGGGACTTCAGGTGTATCTGAGCTAGCAGAGATCTGCTGGAGATGCGTACTGGTAAACCGTCTGATACGCGGCTTTTCTTCGCCATTTGGCTGCTCCTCGGGCGGCGTGGGTTCAGTCGCGGGTTGCTTTACACGAGCCTGCGGCTCGGGCTTCACCGCTTTTTTGACAGGACGGCTGGGTTTTGCTTCCTCCGCGGACTCATCAGCCTTAGGACGCCCTCGTTTGGGCTTGGTACCCACTTCTTTTTGGTGAGGCTTGCTTTTAGAAGATTCTTCTTCATTAGCGGCTATTTGGTCTTGAGAAAGGGGATTCGTTATGGCCTGGTGGTCTAGTATTTTATACACCAGTTCTTGTTTGCTCAGTTTTTTGAAACTCTTAAGGCCGATTTTTTCAGCTACTTCTTTAAGCTCTGTGACTAACATGCCATCTAATTGCAAAATGTCGTACATTATTCAGTATGGTTAGATTATTATAAAAGAATTGTAAAATGTCCGCGGTCCTATACCTCCTTCCAGCTAAAGCCCGCTCTGTATTTTATGAAATTGAAAAGACTTCAGGAATATGATATATGGTTTTTTGGAACCAGACCAAGTAGCCTCAATCGACCCGGAAAATCTTAATTTCAATGGTTAAAGTAGAGAAAAAGACCCGAGAAAAATCATGAGTGGAGAATAATTAGGTTTGGAATAAATTATCCTTCAGATAGGCCATTTGGATATGGTGTGGCAAATGTACAACGTAATTTTTGATTAAAATTATCTTTGCACCATAAATTTTAAAGATGTTAGTGATAGATCAGATACGCAGAAGCCGCGAAACAGTAGAATCAGGACTGCAAAAACGCAATTGGAAACCCGAACAAATACAGATATTGGATACCATTATCGCACTGGATGATGATCGGAAAGCAGTGCAGACACAGATGGATACCATGCTGAGTGAGAGTAATAGCCTCGCCAGACAGATCGGCGAAGCGATGAAAACCGGTGAGTCGGCGCTTGCTGCAGAGCTCAAGGTTCGGGTAGCTGAGCTTAAGGGCGGCATCAGTGAGCAGGAAGCAAAAATGCATGCGATCAAGACATCGCTCGAGAATAAATTACTGACGGTACCCAATATTCCACACGCAGATGTCGTAGCCGGCGTAGCTGCAGAAGATAATTTTCTCTATCGTGCCTGGGATAGACCACTGCCTGTGCTTGCTGAAGGCTCGGTGCCACACTGGGAACTCGCAGAGAAATACAATCTTTTCGATATGAAGGCAGGAGCCTCTATCACCGGAAGCGGATTTATCGTCTATAGGGGTCAGGGAGCCAAGCTTCAGCGTGCGCTCATCAATTATTTCCTGGACTACAATACAGCGGCGGGATATGAAGAAATACTACCACCCTATCTGGTCAATGAGGCTTCTGCCTATGCCACGGGGCAACTACCCGACAAGGAAGGTCAGATGTACTACATGGAGAAAGATGACCTCTATCTGATACCCACTGCAGAGGTACCTGTGACTAATATCTGGCGGGATAAAATATTGAAGGAAAGCGATCTGCCGGTGAAAGCCACCGGATATACACCGTGCTTTCGACGTGAGGCCGGCTCGTATGGTGCCCACGTCAAGGGGCTCAATCGAGTGCATCAGTTTGACAAAGTAGAATTAGTCCGCATCGAAAAACCCGAAAACTCATATGGAGTGCTACAGGAAATGGTGGAGCACGTAGCTGCCTTACTGGAGAGTCTGGAGCTACCCTACCGCATACTGCGGCTGTGTGGGGGCGATATGGGCTTTACTTCAGCAATGACCTATGACTTCGAAGTATGGTCTGCAGCTCAGGAGCGTTGGCTGGAGGTGAGCTCGGTGTCCAACTTCGAAGCTTACCAAGCCAATCGCATGAAATTGAGATACAAGAATACAGATAATAAAATGGAGCTGCTACACACGCTCAATGGCAGTTCATTGGCACTGGCGCGCATTGTCGCTGCCTTGCTGGAAAATCATCAGACACCGGAGGGAATCCGTATTCCGACTGCAGTACAATCTTATTTTGGAGCTAAGATGATTAGTTGAGTCGGAGAACTTTTATAAAGGACAGGGGTTTATTACTGAAATTTAAAAATAATGAGTGGTGGGTATATGATTTACATGGTCATCGGAGCAGTAACTTCAGTGATAGGTATGATTCTGAATGGCGTTTTAAAATCAAAGTTTGCCCATTACAGCCAGGTCGGCTTGCACAATAGGCTCTCAGGTCGTGAAGTAGCCGAAAAAATGTTGCGTGACAATGGCATTATGGACGTCACGGTCACTTCAGTGCCGGGTCACCTCACCGATCATTACAATCCTCAGGATAAAACAGTCAACTTATCACCGGAAGTGTATGAAGGACGCAGTGTTGCTGCTGCCGCGGTAGCTTCACATGAGTGTGGTCATGCAGTGCAGCATGCTACTGCATATCCGATGTTACGGTTTAGGTCGGCTATAGTCCCGGTAGTAAGTTTTGCTGCCAAGACACAACAGTTTTTATTGCTGCTCGCTCTGGGTGTACTGGGTGCTACGGGCAATCAAACCATACTGCTGCTGACCATTATTGCCTTTTTCATCACTACCCTATTTAGTCTCATCACATTACCAGTGGAGTTCGACGCGAGTCGTAGAGCGTTGGTCTGGCTGGATGCCTCGGGCATGGCTACGGGTGATGAACATGCGGGTGCACGTGATGCTTTGAAATGGGCCGCCATGACGTATGTAGCCGCTGCGCTTTCTTCGCTTGCTATGTTACTCTTTCTCATCCTGCGATATACGGGTCGTAGTAGTAACTAACTATTTTTATATTTAGTCATTTCTCTCTACCCAATATAATCAAAGATTGAGTAATTTTGCTACTCAATTATAGCGTATGTAGCTTTATATGCGGATTTATACGATTAAAAAGAGATAAATCAGCTATAAAGCAAACAATATTTTGATTGCTATGGAGTACCATTACTTAGCTATATGATAGAGACTTTAATTTCTTCCAAGACAAGAATTAAGTTGTTGTTGAAATTTTTCCTCAACACCAATTCTCGTGCCTACTTGCGCAGCCTAGAGTCCGAATTGGGAGAATCGACCAATGCTATTCGGCTCGAGCTCAATAAATTCGAAAGTGCCGGGTTGCTAACCTTTGAGAATGTAGGTAATAAAAAGATTTTCACTGCCAATAGATCCCATCCGCTCTTCAATGACATCCACAATATTGTGCTGAAGCATACGGGCATCGATCGCATTATTGAGAATGTGATCGCCGGATTGGGCAATGTCAAGCGGTTGTACCTCACCGGCCGATTTGCCCGGGGGCTGGATGATAAGATTATCACCCTCATCATAGTAGGTGATCCTGATCGTGAATATCTGTCAACCCTCTGTGCCAAGGCGGAAAAAGTCATTGACAAGAAGATCAGCTATAGTATATTTGACATGGAGGAATATAATGAATTTAGCGCTAGCACAGACGCTCAGGAGCGGCTGTTACTTTGGTCTGAAAATGGCGACATATAATGGGAAGAGAATTAAGTGATTCAAGGCAATGGTACGCGGTCCGAACCAAGTTCAGAGCGGAGAAGTTGGCGAAAAGATTGCTGGAGCAGAAATCGCTAGAGGTTTACCTGCCACTAAGGGCCTATTCAAGACAATACTCCCGCAAGGTGAAGCACTACCAGGTACCCTTATTATCTTGTTTTATCTTCGTCCGGATGAGCCGGATGGATTATATCCAGGTGATTGAAACTCCATATGTACATGGACTGGTGAAGATAGGTAGTGAGATAATGCCCGTCAAAGAAGATGAGATCAATATATTGCGTCGTATCGAGGGTAGTGACTTGGAGGTCAGTATGACTGAGGAGCACCTTGACGTAGGTCTGGAAGTGTACATCAATCAAGGAACATTGTTCGGTCTTAGGGGTCGAATTACTTCAATACATTCTAAAGAAAAATTGGTGGTAAGTATGGAATCAATGCCTTTCGCACTGCTCATAGAAGTCGAACGAAAGACGGTAACTGTAATGACTACCGATAAAAAGTTAGTGGCGTAAGTTACTGATTTTTAATCACATGTGGGTTTTTTAGGTGACAATAAGGTGCGACCTATTGAGGGCGAAGCCGTGTGTGGAATTGTAAATGATTAATTATAAATGGTGAATGAATTAGTAATGGTAAATGATTAATTATAAATGGTGAATGATCAATTATAAATGGTGAATGATCAATTATTAATTGTGAATGATCAATTATAAATGGTGAATGAATTAATAATGGTGGATGATTAATTATTAATTAAAAATGATTAATTATGCATTGTAATAAGACTTTAATAATTCACCAGAACTAATATTTTTTATGGAAACGCCCAATCCGTTAAAGACCAAGAGCTTTTCTTTTGCTATTAGAATTATACAGCTCTGTAACGAAATCCAGACTACTCAGAAAGAGTTTATATTGACCAATCAATTGACTCGTTCTGGTACCTCAATTGGAGCATTGTTCAGGGAGGCAGAGCATGCAGAAAGTAAGAGAGATTTTATTCACAAATTATCCATTGCTCAAAAAGAATGCAATGAAACCCTATACTGGCTTGAATTAATGGAAGGAACTGCATTCATATCTCAAAACCAAGCTATTGAACTTAAAAATGAAGGAATAGAAATTCTTAAAATATTGACTCGTATTATTCTTTCTAGCAAAGCGTCACTAAAATAACCATTAATAATTTAGCATTAATAATTTAGCATTAGTAATTATCATTAATAATTCACCACTCATAATTTAGCATTAATAATTCACCATTAATAATTTAGCATTAAATTGAAGATAAGTGTAATCGGTACAGGATATGTAGGATTAGTTACCGGCACGTGCTTTGCCGAGACGGGCAATCAGG